>Ga0307516_10000021_pt1 | contig 192678 bp, 217 predicted proteins | sample 19_EM_MG_FD_203310 | JGI IMG/M metagenome (GOLD analysis project Ga0307516, IMG submission 203310) | Populus trichocarpa ectomycorrhiza microbial communities from riparian zone in the Pacific Northwest, United States - 19_EM | ecosystem: Host-associated > Plants > Roots > Unclassified... | reverse complement strand
CCCGAGAAGTTCTGGTGGCGTCACTACAAAGCGCGCCCCACCAAAAAGAAGGGTTAACACATGGATTCAACGGATTAGAAAGGACTTACCCGCCCGCTACCACGAGTAGTAAGGGCGGGTTTTCCTTTTAAAATATATATGGCTATACAAGGCACGCAGCTAAAATCCTCCGCACCTCCGCCACATCCTTCGCATGCATCAACCGGTCTCGCAGTTCACTCGCGCCATCAAATTGGATTACACTATCGAACAGTCTGTTGTTAATCGAAGCGGCTTGGCCGACCGGCATCAGGCTAAATATTCGTGCGTCGGCCCCAGGCATAGCCTCAAGAATATAGCCAGTTATTGCTGATGTGTCTCTTGAGAGGCTTCTTGGCATAAATGTTAGGCAGGAGTTCTGCGAATCGCTGGAGAGGGGGTATACATGTTAAGGTCAGTCGTGAAAGCCGCCAGTAACGCGAAAAATGCTAAAGATCGCAATGAGAATGACGCAGATTGCTATAATTGTATATTTGAAGATTTCGAGTAGAAGATCCTTGATATTATTTGGTGGTACGTAGTAAATATTTCCTTTGTGTAGGCCTACGCCACTTTGGCCCGATCTCGCCGTAACTATACCTCCTAGTGCATCCTTTACGTCCGAACCACGGATTAGCATGACGCCCGGCAAGGTCAACCCAATTCCCATAAAACCGAGGGCAAAACCAAAGAATAAGTTTAACCACTGGCCATAAGCGGCAACAGCCCATCCGGCCGCAGCCATGCCAAGACCGAGAATTATTATTACGATACCTGGGATTATCTTGAATACTTTCATACTTATAAGATTATACCTAAATATTAAATTTGTTGCGGTTCCTCGCCATCCAGAGATCGAATGGCGAGAAACCCAGAGGAGCTACTAGTGCCCGCTGGAGCTGCCCTTGCGATTGTTGGCCGCACGGGTCTGCTCGTCGAGATACTCATCGCGGTTGTCGACGACGCTACTGCGCGACTGATCGTAGGCATCGCCTGCGTTGTAGACCTGATCGACAGGTGGTGGGGCGTTCAGGCCGCTGAAGGCCGTAACAGCAGTTACGATCCCCTCGGCGAACCTTCCGACGTCTTGCCCGCCACCGCTGCGATTACCGCCACCCTGCTCCCGCCTTGCCCGGTCATTCCCCGCAGCAGTAACAGGATACAACTTCCTGCATTTGCTACACAACCGTTTGGAAGTGCAATTGGCCTTCATACACAAGCCCATAAGGCTCCCTCAAGGGTCGGGACGACAGAAGCCTGTCGCAGGTGAGCACCTACTCCTGTAGATCGCTAGGCGATTCTATTTTAGGTTGCCTCGGAAGTCAATGGGTTTAGGGATTCTAGCTTTATTACTGCTTTTTAGTGAGTGTCAGCTAAAATCCCCCGCACCTCCGCCACATCCTTCGCATGCATCAACCGGTCTCGCAGTTCACTCGCGCCATCAAAATCGCGAATATAAATTTTAAAGAACCGTTTGAGCGGCGCAAAGGCTATTCTGTGTGTGGCGTCTTCCACCAAATCCAGGTGGTAATTTAGCAGGCCGAGCAGTTCTTCGCGGCTGTGCGCGCGTGGTTCGTGTTCAAAACAATATGGGTTGGTAAAAATGCCACGGCCGATCATAATGCCGTCTACCCCTGTTTGTTTGACGCGTTCCAAGCCTTCGGTACGGTCCATGACGTCGCCGTTGCCAATAATTATGGTGTTCGGTGCAATCTCGTTGCGCAGTTTTACAACTTTGGCAATTTCATCCCAGTGTGCAGGCACTTTGCTTGCTTCTTTTTGAGTGCGGCCATGAATGCTGAGCGCGGCAATATCTTGGCGTAGCAAAAAGCCCAGCCACTCTTCTGTTTTTGTAGTTTTAAAGCCAATGCGCGTTTTGACGCTCACTGGGATTCCACCGGTTTTTGCAGCAGCAATAAGCTCGGCGGCGAGTTTAGGCGTTTCAATTAATGCCGAACACGCGCCTGTTTTGACCACATCTTTTACTGGACAGCCCATGTTAATGTCGATGCCTGCAAAGCCAGCGGCGGCTAGGTCTTTGGCCATAAAAGCGTAGTGTTCGGGATTAGTACCCCAAATTTGCGCAACAAGCGGTTGTTCGTCGGGCGTGAACACCAAGCGGCTAGTGGTGCTTTGGCGGCCCTTTTCGCTAAAATATGCGGCGGCGTTGGTACACATCTGGCGGCGCGGCTTTTTTAGCGACATGCCTGAACGCAACGTCGGTCACGCCGTCCATTGGGGCTAGCGCAAAAAATGGGTTAGGAAGCTCTTGCCAGAAGTTGTTCATTGTTATGTATTATACAAGAAAAACACCCTCTGCGCTAGGCATGAGGGTGGCCAAAAAGAGGTTGGGCCGCAGGCCCCGGAACGGTCGTGAAGAATTCCGGGGCCCTGCGGCGAGTGGTGAGTATGGACTAGGACTTGGAATCGTCGGCGTTTGCCAGGGCGTCGCGGGCTGCTCTGCCCATTGCGCCAGCCTGTTTGGCAGCTTCGGTGGTGAGGTGGTGATCGTTCGACTTGGCCGTACCGGCCCTCACCTTGGCGAATGCCGCGTAGTACTCTGCTTCCGTTGCCATGCCTTCATCAACCTCTCATAGGCTAAAGGGCGTTCACGTTCGAACGCCGAGGGAACGCACTTTTGGAATGGCAAAGTTGATTATAACAGAGATTAATTACAACACAAGTGCAGTCTTTTACAAAGGCTTCGTGTTAGCCAAGTAAATCATTTTCAAATTTCAAGATACCGCGATAACTTGGTTCATAGTTGCTGGTGTCGGGCAGCTCCAAGCTTTGAATCCGCCGCCAAATTGCGCGCAGCAAATTGCTAAACCGCAGCAGTTCCTCAGCGTCGAATGGTGCGGTTAAGCGGTGCAGCGAGTTGTCGCCGTCTGCCTCTACAAAGTCTAGAACGCCGCGTTCAACTTTGTAATTGCGGTAATCGCGCGAATGTTCTACCAGCAATTTATAAAACATAAGTTGTTGTTTGTATTTGTGTAGCTTTATTTTTTCGTAGTCGGTTTTGCCCTGCCAGCTGCTTACGCCTTTGCCTGTTTTGTAGTCAACGACCACAATTGTTTTGGTTTTTTCGTTAATCTCCATAAGGTCGATCGCGCCGGTTAAGCGTACATCACCTAACGTTGCACCCTGGCCGGCAAAGTTACGTTCAGCTTTTTGGTGCTCGTTAAATTCGTGGTAGCGTGCGCCAAAATAGTTTTGCAGCACATCACTTCCCTTTTCCAGCAGGAATGTAAACTCGCGCTCACCCAGGCGGCCTTGTTGTAATTGTAGTTCGTAGTCATGCAGAATATCTTCCACGGGGCGCCGGTCGCCTGTGGCGACAAGGTGTGTATGCGCGCGCTGCAATACGGCATGTACAGCTTTGCCGAACACCTGGCTGCCGGTCATGGCTTGTGGGAATCGCAGCAGGTTTTGCAGCAAAAAGGCTTGCGGGCCGCCGCGCGTCACGTCGATAAAGTTGTTAACATGTGTGGCACTTAAGCAGTATGTGTCGAGAACCGGCCGCAAAAGCGTTTGCTGCGTGACTTTTGGCAAATGAATATGGCGCTGCTCCCAGCCCGGCATGAGTTGCTCAATTGCTTTGGCGCCTTCTTCCGGGTGGGTCACAATCGCCAGCGCAGAGCCAGTTAAAAATTCAGCGCCGAGGCTTTCTTTGCCATTGGTAGTTGCGTGCGCGGTTACGTACAAGTGCTGTTTTGCACGCGTCATGGCCACGTAGAACAGGCGCAGGGCATCGTCGTATTTACTGCCGGCGGGTTCAATTGGTAAGTTGTGCGGGAACCCAATCGACGAATGCGGGTGGCGCGCTTTGCGGCCCCAAATTTCGTCTTGGGCGCTCAACACAATTACAGTTTCAAACTCCAAGCCTTTTGCTTTGTGTGCGGTCATGAGCGTAATTGCGGCGTCGGCTTCAAGCGTCTGAGAGTTGTCCATAACAGGGGTGCTTGTGCGTTCGTGTAGTTCGGTAAAGTCCAGAAGTGTACGTAAGCTCGGCGTGCCTTCGGTAATCCAACTTTGCAGGGCACGACGAATAGCACGCAGGTTGCCAAGCAGGGTGAGGTATTCGGTCGGGTTTTTTTCGAGTCGCTCTTGGTTAAAGTAAAATGCGCGGTACGGCGACACAAAATCTTCGGGCGGGCCGTCGGGGCTTTGTGGTGTCAGGTCACCCGCTTCGTCTTCGGGCATTTGGCGTTCAAAACTGCCAACAAGTACATCGAGCATAGTATCAAGTGGTTCGCGCTGGCTGAGGTGCGCGGCCAAAATAATGAACTCCGCAATTTGGTGTAACTTGCCCTCACTTTCCAGCATAAGTTCCAGCCACATGCGGCGTTGTTTGTACGCGTTTAGTGAAAGGTTCCAGACTTCGCTTGTTTTGAGTCCCCAGAATTCGTAGCTGAGCAGCTCTGGCAAGTGGCTTTCGGCCAGGTCGAAGCGTTGATCGGCCAAGTGTACAACCACATGTGCGAGCGTAATTAGCTCTTTAACATGCGGACTTTCAAGCACGTTGCTGCGGCGTTCGTAGTTAATGGCAATGCCCGCAGCATGCAAATATGGTACGAGTTCAACTAAGTAGCGATGGTTGCGCGCCAGCACGGCGATTTCATTCGGCTGCTCGCCACGAGCAATTTGTTCGCGTATGTGCTCAGCAACCCAACTATATTCACTCTCGGTGTTGGCGAATTGGTGCAGTTCGGTGGTGGTTTGCGTTTTTTTGTGAGCAGTTAATTCTTTGCTCACGCCCTCAAGTGTAGTTTCGAGGCGCTCTGATCCCAACAAAATAACGTCGCGCGAATGTTGCAGAATTGGCGCGGTAGAACGATAATTGTCGGTTAACGTAACCACCGCAGTGTCGCGGTAGCGCCCGGCAAAATCTAAAATATTGCTGAGTTCCGCGCCCTGGAAACTGTAAATCGCCTGGTCGTCGTCACCCACGGCAAGCACATTCGGACGACCTTCGTTTACAGGGTTGTCGGTCAGCGCCGCCAGCAACCGTAGCTGTGCGCCGTTGGTGTCTTGGAACTCGTCGACCATGATGTACAAAAATTGTTCTTGCAAGTTAAAGCGCAGGTCGTCAACCGTCTCGAGGGTGTGTGCCACAGTGCTGACCATGTCGTCAAAGTCAAAGAGTTCTTGCTCTTCGAGCGCTTTGCGGTATTTTTCGTAAATAGCGGCGAGGCTGCGCAGTTTTTTGGCGCGTTTGCGGTCTTTAAACACAAAGTCGCCGCCGCCGTTTTTTTCGAGCCAGTGGTTGCGCCAGGCGGTCAGCGGCGTGGTTTTGCCGGTTTCTTCGGCTTCGCTGAGCGCTTTTGCAAACTCGCTTTCGCACAGCACAGCCAGCGGCTTGTAGCCGTCAACTGTAAATTCTTCGGGGTAAAAATCGGCCATAGCTTCGGCAACTTGTGCAAATTGCGGGAAGTCTTTTTTGGCAAAACGGCCAGCAAATGCCATGGTAATTTTTGGTTCAATTGCGTCGCAAAATGTTTCGTTGTGCTGTAAAATTGTCAAAAGCTCGTCGGGCAGCAATCCCGCGCGTTTTAAGTGGCTAATGGCGTTTTGCGCATCGCGCAGGCTGGTGTATTCGCCGTTCATGGTTTTGGCTAGCGGCGAACTATGCGGCAAGTTTTCAAAAATAGTTTCGAGCAGCTCAAAGCTGGTAAGCTCGTCGGCCGGGCTAAACTGTGCACCGTTATAAAAATACTCGCGGTGGCGGTTAATGACGTCGGCACCAAAACTGTGGAAGGTGTGAATGGCGACGTTGTTGCCCTCGGCACCCATAAGACTAATAAGGCGTTTGCGCATGGCAGCCGCGGCGCTTTCGGTAAACGTGAGACATAAAATGTTGTTTGGCTGCGCGTCGGTGCGGCGCACAATGTTGGCAGCACGCATACTGAGCAACTGCGTTTTACCGGTGCCAGGGCCAGCTACAACTAAAACCGGACCGTCAATTGCATCGACCGCCTGTTGTTGGTTTTTGTTGAGCTGCTTGTACGCCTCTGTAAAATCCATTCCTGTATATTGTAACGCACCGAGTGTGACTGGGGCGCCAGATTGTGATGTAAAAAGCACTTGTTTGGGGTCTGGGCGCGCGGTATGCTTAACTCATAAGTTACTTGTAAACTCCTGGAGGATTAAAATGCAACAATTAGAAAAAGCGCTTGCAGACGCGTTTAAAGGTTTGCCGCCGTTACCCGAAAACGCGCGCAAAGGACTTGCTGGTGCAATGCCATGGCTAGTGTTTGCTGGCGGTGTATTGTCGCTGTTGGGTGCATATTATTTATATCAGGCGGTGACATGGGTTGACCAGTGGGCTGCACAGGTTAACAGTTTGTACGCTGGTGCTTACAGTAGTCCTGTAGTTGGAATTGGCCTGATGGCATGGGCTGGTCTAATTATTCTGGTGGTTCAGGCCGTGCTGTTCTTTATGGCCTACCCTGCCCTGCGTGCGTACAAAAAGCGCGGTTGGGATTTGGTGTTTTGGGCCGGTCTAATTAGTGTAGTTTACGGTGTTGTGGCTAACCTTTTAAGCGGCTTTGTAAACATTGGTCAGCTTGTATTTTCACTGCTTGGGTCGGCTGTTGGGCTGTACTTTTTATTCCAGATTCGTTCGTACTACTCGTTGGCCGGCAGCAGCGCACCAAAAGAAGTTGCCGACGTCATAGAAAAGAATGCTGCTGAAAAATCAGCAAAATCTGCCGCAACGCCAGCAGACGACACGCAACCAAAAGTGTAAACTTTTGCATAAATCAACAGAGGCGCCACATCTGGCGCCTCTTTGCTATATAATAACGGTATGAACGATGCAATACTCGACGACATCGCAATAGAAAAATCCTGCAAAGATCGGTTTAACCTGGCACTCGACGTAACGGACGTGATTGCGCGCGCCGTGTCTGCGGGCGTAGCGACACGCGCGACCATTTTTGCCACCGCCAAAAAACACGTGTACGTATTTATTCAATCGCAAAGCTCGCTCGTGCTCGACGACGTGCGCAAAATTGTGCGCCGCATGGAGCTGGAAGCCGACGGGTTTATTCCCCCTTACGGTGAAGCAGATTATTTTGACCGCATCGGCCGGGCCAAGTTTAAGGCTATGTTCCCTGGCAAGGCAATTGTCGGCGACGATGACTTGCGGTATTACCGTAATTTGGCGCTGTACAACCCAGCGTTGGTCCGTTTAAGTAAAATTAAGGGCGAGATACGTGGGTTTGAGGTGGAGAGTAAGGCTTGGCGGAAGGTGAAAGACTACACGTATAGCAAGATTAAGGTGTAGGTTTCTTAAAACGTCGGATATTTTTTGATTCTAGGCTTCGACTCAATTTAAAGGTGTCGTAAACCATAAAACCCCACATGGCTATTGCCAAGAACGGCACCTGTGCGCCAGGGTTTTCGACTGTACCATCTCCAACAAGGTTAAAACGGTAAAAGTTACCACTTATTAATGCCTCAACAAGCATATAGAGTATAGTGGCAATAAATAGTGTCCACACAAAAACTAAAAACTTTGCGATTGTCTTGCGAAAATCATCTTTGAGGTACAGGTACCCCGCGCCTGGATAAACAATATTAAGTGCTATTGCTGTAAATGTCTTCATAATTTTATTCTACCTCATTAGGGTTTAGTGGGGGTGGCCGTAGTGAAACGGCCACCCCATTGGTCAGGTCAGCACCCGCGAACGTAGCTGATCTGCTGGCCGTGCGCGTTGATCCCCCATCGGGACGCGCAGTAGAAGCTGGCGAAGTTCGCCCAGGCGTGACCGTTGAAGTTGATGCCCGCGCCGAGCCAGTTGCCGCCGCCGTAGGTGCCGTACCAGGTGACCCCGTTGATGTAGGAACCCCACGAGTTCACGCCGGCCGTGACGTTACCGCTCTGCCAGACGGACGAGCCGTTGTAGCAGATCGGGACCTGCATCCACGGGTTCGCACCGGCCGCCCACCAGTCACCGCTCAGGTAGAGTGTCTTGCACTGGGTGGCGTATGCCTGCGCGGGCGTCGCGGAAACTGCCACCATCCCAGCCGTGGGCATGACAAACAAGGCCGTCGCAACGGCCAGCCGCTGAACCATTTTCTTGATACGCATAGTAAGTCCCTGCGTCTCGTTGGTAGCTGCAGAACGGGTGCCCAGCAGCTCATGTCACCTAGCTCAAACTCGGTGACGGCAGTATTTAATAACTAGTTTCCTCGAGTTTCAATAGCCCGTGACCCCAAGAGACGTTGTAATTTTTTAAGATCAAGGCAAGAAAAGAGCGGCAAACCAATGGAATGCCGCAAGTTTAGGCGCGGCCCTCGGACGCAGGGACTAAGTGCTACGAGGGCCGCGCGATCATGGGTCGTACGCAGCATAGCCGCTCTCGCCTCTTGACTCGCACTCATTTTAGGCGCACAAGCAGATTATTACAAATAAATTTTAAACTTCCACACTCCGCAAAGTCCACTGATCCGCCGCCAAATCCGCCCGCTGCAAATATGCAAACGGCATGTAGCAGTACCCGTTGTCACCCCAAGTTTTGCCCCAGGAATTACGGCAAATAAAATGTTTTTTCGCCCAGTCGTACCCCACTACAACTACCGCGTGGCCGCCCAACGGCTGTTCGTGCATTTTTGGCATTGGCACAATGCCCGTTTTGTGTGTGTTGGCCGATTCAAAACTTTCGTACACCATAAAGCCGGTTACAAACGGGAAGCCTTCGTTCAGGCACGAAAACATATCGCTGCAACTGCCGTCTTCGGAACATAAAATACGTTCGTATGTGAGGGTTTGGTTCCGCTCCGCTTCTTCATATGCGTCCTTGGGCGGTTTTACAGCAAACTTTTTAATATCGTAGGGCCACGTTTCTTCATCGGGCGTGCCAAACCGCACAAGTACTTTTACACCGGTGCGTAACTGTGCCCCGGCATCGACTTCGACCGTGCCTTCCAGGTCGCGTTCATTCCAGTAAATGAATAACCGGCTCGGGTCCATAAATGGCACGCCCTGTTTTTGCCGGTTAAAGTCGAATGCCGCCGCCAGCGCCTGCGCCGTGCAACTGCCTAATTGGCCCTGGTCATACACTGGCGGCATTTGGCTGCGCAGGTCCACTACTTTTGGCGGTTTCTTGGCAAGTTTGAGTCTTGGTTTATAGGTGAGGTCTCTTTGGTCCGGCGTATCCGGAATCCAGCCCAATCCGTGACGTTTTGGAGTCATGAGATACTTCATGCTTTTATAGTACAAAAGCTAAAGCCGACTTTACTAGTTTTTGCGCCCAGCGTGCGTATAATTTAGGCCAAGGAGCAGGTCATGAGTATTGAACAAAAAATCCATCAGGCGCAAGTCGCTATTTTGCACGTGTTGCTGTTTAAACCCAATGCTGGGTTTGCCGAACTGCAAAAAGCCAGCGGGCTTGCGAGCGATCATTTTAATTTTCATATTAAGCAGTTACTTGAGCAGCAGTTTGTGGCTAAGAATGTTACGGGCAAATACCACCTTACACCTAAAGGCAAAGAATTTTCGAACAGGTTCGACACTGACGCCCGCGAGGTTGAGCGCCAGCCAAAAGTTGCTGTGTGCTTGATTATCCACGACGCCAGCGGCCGCACGCTCATGCAGCAGCGTTTAAAGCAACCGTATTATGGGTGGTGGGGCCGCCCAACTGGCAAAATCCGCTGGGGCGAAACTGTTCTGCAAGCTGCCGCACGTGAGCTTTTGGAAGAAACGGGGCTAGAAGCTGGCCTGAGTTTCCGCGGCGTGTACCACAAAATGGACTACAACCAAGAGACTGGCGAGCTGCTTGAGGACAAAATTTTCTTTAATATTGCAGGCAGCAACCCGCGCGGCGAATTAACCGTAGACTTTGCAGGCGGCCGTAACCGGTGGATGACTGACGACGAACTAAAAGTCCAGGAACACAGCTTTGTAAAAATTGGCGGCGCACGCCAAATGAACGACCCAGGCCAGCCGGAATTCGTTGAAGTCCGCCACGAATACTCGCCAGCCGATTATTAGCCTAAAAAGAAGCGCCCGGCCGAATGAACGGCCGGGCAGCTCCTGCATGCTTAGAGGATGTACTTGTAGAACGAGGCCTCCGCGGTTCTGGTTGTGACGCGGTTCCAGCCGCCCGGGCCGTTCATCTCGGTGAGGCGAACTGTACGGCCGCTGTCCAGAACTTCTTCGACGATTGCCACCTGGCCGTACGGACCACGGTTGGTCCAGGCGATGGCACCCTTCTTGGGCGTGTCGCTGACCTTGTAGCCGTCGCGCTGGGCATTTTGGTACCACGATGCGGCGTTGCCCCAGTCACGGGGTACCTTGCGGCGCGTGGCCACGTAGTACGTGCCGGAGCCGAAGTCGTAGCCATTGTCGATGGCTGCAGCGCTGCCGGTGGGCTGTGGCGATTGTAGCGCGGCCGTGCTCTCGTGCGCAGTTGGTGAGGTGTCGCGTGCTGTGCACGCCCCGCTGCCTGTCGCCAATATGGCTGCGAACAGTAACAGGAACGCATGTTTCATTCTCATCGCGTCGTACCTCCTAAGCAGGGCAAGAGTCTTTGTTACTATAATTTATTTTTTATATTTTGCAAATCATGCCCAGTATTCACTGAAAGTGCGCGCTGCTGCTATAATCGTGGCAATGCTTACCAAAGTTTCCAGCGCCACCCGCGCCATACTTGCCGGAATTAACCGTACCCGCCGTGAACACCCTGTGCTGTTCTGGTTCCGCGTGGCCGTAATTGTGGCCGTCACCACGTTTTTTGTAGTGAAGCGCAGTATTTGGACGCCTGATACTTTGTTTATTGCCCTACTTGCCATTTTTGTGGTGCTCGGCCAGGCGCGTGTGTTTGTAGTGCGGTTCGCACCGTTCGTGTTGTTGCTGCTGGCCTACGATTCATTCCGGGGCATTGCCGACGACCTCAATACCTACGTGAACTTTTGGCCTATGATCAGCTTTGACCGCAACATGTTTGGCGGTGTGCTGCCAACCACAACTTTGCAAGGATGGTGGTGGCACGGCACGCTCAGCTGGTACGATTTTTATTTTTATTTTTTGTACGCGATTCACTTTGTTATGCCGGTTGCGCTAGCCGTGCTTATTTGGAAGCTCAAGCCAAAAATGTACTGGGAATTTGTGATCGCCATTGTGGGTTTGAGCTTCATGGCGTTTATAACCTACATTATTTTCCCGGCCGCACCGCCGTGGATGGCAAGTGACCTCGGGTACATTGAACCGATCCACCGTATTTCGAGCGATATTTGGCACGCCATGGGCTTCCAAGACTTTTCAAAATTGTATTCTCAGCTGTCGCCAAACCTGGTGGCCGCCGTGCCGTCGCTGCATTCAGCCTACCCGCTATTGTTTGTGCTGTATTTTTGGCGGCTGTTTGGCGTGCGTAAAACCTGGTGGCTTATAGTGTACCCAGTCTCAATGTGGGTCGGCGTGGTCTACCTGGGCGAGCATTATGTAGTTGACTTTATTTTGGGCGCATTCTACACCATTGCCGCGTACTACCTGGCGAAATGGCTTGCTGGCCGCTGGACTGCATATCAACCAAAATACCGCGAGCATTACATCCGTGGCTACAAAGCCGGTCATGCGGCTGCCGCAAAACGCCGGTGAGGGTAATAATGTAGTATGATTTTGTAGAATGGGGTTGGTTAACGGTGTAAAATCTTGTATAATCACCACTGTTCTTAGACAACGCGCCGCGCATGCGATGGGGAGTGGCCAAGTGGTAAGGCACCGGGTTTTGGTCCCGGCATTCGGGGGTTCGAATCCCTCCTCCCCAGCCATATAGAACAAATTTCGTCAGACAGCTCTTCGGAGCTGTTTTTGTATCTGTTAGCTTGGTCGTTTTGTGGGGTTTGGAATGTCATTTTTAGGCCTCTAGTAAATTACGTGTTTTTTGAACTTTATCGGCGATTGCCTCGGCGAACTTTGAATATTTAACAGATACGACACCCCTTTTTAGGCTTAATTTCTCGAAAAGTTTGGAAATTATCAGGCGTTTTTGCTCCGGCGTCTTTTTGGCGTATAAATCGGCTGCCTTTTGAGACAATTCTAGGATCACCAGACGCTGCTCAAGCCGCTCGCTCATAGACGCATCAATGTTGGTTAGCTGGCTCTCAATCTCTGCCTTCTGCTTCATGAACTGTCCATGCTTTTCCTCGTACCTTTCCTTGCTTATCTCCCCGGAGAGCTTGTCGTCATACAAAGTCTCGTCCATCGTGTCGATGCGCTTTAGCTGGGCCTCTAGCGTGCTTACAATGCGTTCACGCTCTTCAATCCGGTCTTTGTACTGCGTTCGCATAGCGTTAGCTACCCAATCAATAATCTCAGGGGATGGACAGACGAGCTTTTTAAGCTCCGTGACGATCATTTCCTCAACGTAATCCTCGCGCAGCATCTTGCCTTGCTTGCAAGCTTCGGTAAGCCGCCGACAGACGCCGTAGTAGTGGCCCTTCTGTCGTTGCCAGGTCACAATCGAGCCGCAATCTTCGCAACGGATGACGCCCTGGAGCGGCGAGTAATGCTTGTTGTAGCTTCGCGGCCTGCCACCGTGCAGCTTGTCCTGTACGCGCTTAAATAACGTCTTTGGGATGAAAGTTTCTTGTGCGCCGAGGTAATCCTTACCGTTAAAGCGGTTGATGCCGATGTAAAACGGATTCATCAGTATTCGTTGCAAGTGGCTTTTAACATAGGGCTTACCCTGGCGAGTCACGATGCCGAGCTTCGCCATGTAGCGAACTGTTGAATCGAGCGACTCACCAGGATTTAGGTAAAACCGAAAGACTTTGAACATGAGCTTGCTGGTTACAGCGTCGGGCACATGGATGCGCTTGCCGGTCTCGGTGATCGTTATGTAGCCGGGTGGCGGCGTTGAGGGCAGCCAACCCTGGGCTAATTTTTCAGCCCAGCCCTTCATAGCTTCTTCGCGCAGGTTGTCGATGTAGTTTTTGGACATTACGACGCGAATGCCCCAGTTCAGCCATTCCTGGGAGCGTGAGTTTTTGTGCATGATGAGGGAGTCTTTGACGAAGTGTACATGCCGCTCTTCGTCAGCCATGAGCCAGTCATGGGTCGTTACGGCGTCGTGCAGGTTGCGAACGTGGCGATCTACTTTTTCGATGATGAGGTGCTTGATCTTGTGGTCTTCGATAAACTTCATCGCTTCGTTGAACGTGCGGCGTTGAGTGGCTTTAGAAGCCGATTCAGTGATCTTGAAGGTCATGGCGACGGATAAGCTTTTATTCTCGCAATATGAGTGCAGCAGCTTCACCTGGGAGTCTAAGGAGTAGCCTTCGTCTTCCTGGGATTTACTCGATACACGGGCGAGGATAACAGCCTTAGATTTCGGAGTCATCAGGTGCCTCTTCTGCCAGGATTTGATAGAACTCGATGAGTGAAGCGCCGATCTCTTGAGCTTCGCTATAGCCCACCTCGCGCCGTTCTTGCTTGGCAAGAATCTGACGCAGTGCCTCTACATTGTCGGAATCGGCATCAGCCACATCCGGCAGTTGCGTCTTGATTTCCCCTGATCGCTGGCTGGCTAATAACATGATTACCCTCATCTGTTATCTATTGCTATAGATATAGTTTACTATAGCTATGGCTATAGTTTCAAGGGTAAATATGTCAGTGTACTGCGCTAATTTTGGAAGTAGTTTATCTTTATAGCACCCCTAATTCTTTGCATCGTTATGGCTGCGGCCTTTCTCGCTTCTTCTGTGCCATCTCGTAAAACTTTTTCGACATATGCTGGATTCTTAGCCAATTCTCGCCGCTTTGTCCTAATAGGCTGGATTACACTCTCAAGCACCTCAACCAAGTGCTTTTTAATCTCCACATCTCCTAAGCCGCCTCTTTGGTATCGTTGCTTTAATTGCTCTACCGCTGTTTTATCTGGGTCAAAGATGTCGAGATAGGTAAAGACAACATTACCCTCAACTTTTCCTGGGTCTTGAACGTGTAGGTGGCCGGGATCGGTGTACATCATGCCAACTTTATGCTGGATTTCCTCAAGCGAATCGTCGAGGTAGATAGCGTTACCAAGCGACTTACTTGCCTTGGCGTTACCGTCAATTCCAATGAGTCGCGGCGTGTTTGAAATTACTGGCTCGATTTTACGGAAGGTTTCGCCGTATACAGTATTGAATCTGGCAGCAATCTCATTAGCTTGCTCGATAACCGGCAACTGGTCTTCACCCACAGGGATTATGTTGCTGCCGCAGAAAAGAATATCCGCCGCCTGGCTGACAGGATATGTCAAAAACCCGGCGGGTACATTCTCGCCATAGCCCTTTTGGGTCATCTCAGCCTTAACAGTTGGGTTCCTTCGCAGTCGTGCCAGTGTTACTAGGTTCAAGAAAAGTACCGTCAGTTCGGCAATTTCTGGAATCTGTGACTGAATGAAGAAAGTCGTTTTTTCTGGCGAGAGGCCAACAGCGAGATTGTCGAGGGCGACTTCGTAGGCGTTGCTCCTTACTTTTTCGGGATTATCAGCATTGTCCGTTAATGCTTGAATATCCGCGATCATATAGAAGCAGCTGCCGTATTTTTCCTGTAATGCGATTCTATTTTGAATTGAACCAACATAGTGGCCCAAATGCAATTTGCCGGTTGGTCTATCGCCGGTCAGCACAATGTCTTGTGTTAGGTCTTTCATAGTAGTACCTCGTTTATATAAATAAAAAATCGTCCTCAAAACACAAAAAATCTTGTGTTTCTAAGGACGAGTGTTTATCTCGCGGTGCCACCTTAGTTATCTGCATAATACAGATCGCTCTTCATTGACTCAGACTACCGAAGGGTACGACATCAATTATCCTATGATTACGGAGGAAGCCGGGCTGCCACTAGCGCAGAAGCCATCCTGCTCTTACGAGCGATATAAGCCCAACCCCTTAGCCTGACGGCAAGGGACTTACATCAAGGATTTTATGTGCTTTGAAAGAACATTAGCATTATACCATGAAAATGCTTTATTTGATAGTCAGTGCAATTAAAATCAGGCGCCCACTTTAGGACGGGTCTACTTGTCTAAGAGTTCCGCCGAAGAAACGCCAATAGCCTTGATGATGCTCTTGAAGGTTGAGACAGTGGGGTTCTTCTCAGCCCGTTCAACTTGCGCGTAGTGATTTTCGCTAATGTCAGCCCTCTTAGCTACCTCGGCTTGCGTCATACCCTTAGCTTGCCGCGCTTTGCGAAGTCTGGCAGCAGTGCGTTCAATAGAGGCTTTGTCATCTGTCATATTGACTGTATTGTAGCATGAACAGATTGTAGTGAGCCGCTTATGCTCGCTTTTTCGCCAAACCAGGGTATTCTAGGTATAAGATGTCCGACGCAAAATCAACCAAACTCAACATCCGCGAAGACCGGCCAACCGCGCTTGCCAGTTCCGTGCATGGCTCAAATGTTGATGCCGTCGGTTTTAACTTGCTCTTCATAGCGCAGCGCAACCCCAAGCTCGCAGTAGAGATTTTGAAGCTTTACGCGGAAGCTCACGAAGTGCAAGAAGACGACCCAAAAGCTCCCGAAGAAGACTTTGCCCTTTTTGCTGATGAAGTCGGCAAAACATTGACCAGCAAACAAGACGATTAGGGCTTGATTTTTTGCCTATGTTTTGTCACCAAGCACGGTGACATTTTTTATACGTGTCTAATCTGTTAAAATCAAATTAACGTAGCCCTTACCTATTAAATAAATCGGAGTAGGAGGGGTAGGCAAATATATTCATCATACATACTCACTCACAATGACTAATACCCTCCCTACTATCACCACCAAACAACAAGAAATACTAAAATATATCTATAGATATAGATTCCTCAATAGAATACAAATACAAGCATTACTAGGGCATAAAGATAAAAGAAGAATCATAAGTTGGTTAAAAGACTTAAGAGAAAAGCAGTATGTAGATTGGCATTACAACGCTACTGACTTTATCGCTAAATCCAAACCGGCAATCTACTATCTATCGCTCAACGGCATTCGATATTTGCGTGAGGTCGATGGTTATCCTGGCGAGGAATTAAGGAAGCGTTACAAAGAACCTGGCCGCACACAAGTTTTTATTGGTAGGTGTTTGCTGGTGGCGGATTGTTGCATTGCGCTCAAGGCAAAGAGTGGCGATAAATTAAAATACTCGATGGTGCTACCTGCTGACTACACCAATCCCGAAAGCTCGCAACATTTCCTCAACGAGCTTAAGCCTCACCTTTTCTTCTCAAAGCAGCAAGACGACGAAACGACCAACTACCTGCTAGAAAACTTCGAGCAAACCTTGCCACGCTACCAGCTACGCAAACGTCTCAAAGATTACATGGACTATCTGGCAAGCGATTGGGATGAAGACAATGGCCCTGTACCGATTGCTCTGCTTATTTGCGCTACTACAGCCGATTTGATTTACGTAAAGCGGCGCGTCAAAAAACTCATTGAGGACGATTGGAGCGACGAAGATTTGCAGCTTCGCGTCACAATGCTAGACAAGATACAAAAACATGGAGTTGCCAGCATGATCTGGGAAGATATATCGTAACTTTCATTTGTACTCAAATGAAAGTTGAACTTATTTGCCGAAGGAAAATAAGTTTTGAGCCCGACAGATGAGGTATCATGGGAGCATGAAGATTTGCAACGATATTATGATTGATAATGTTAGGGCGTATTTAGCGGGCAAGCCACGGAATATAGTCGAGGCGAAATGAAAGTCTTTATCGTTCACGCTTGGAACGAGAGCCCAACAAGCTGCTGGTATCCTTGGCTTAAACAAGAGCTTGAAGCTCGCGGAATGGAGGTGCAAGTGCCGGGTATGCCCAACCCTGCCGCACCGAATATAGAAACTTGGGTGAGTAAGTTACGAGAACTTGTACCAGAGCCAAATGAGCAAATATATTTTGTCGGCCACAGTGTCGGCTGCCAAACCATTTTGCGCTATCTAGAGAAATTACCAGATGAGCAGAAGACTGGCGGCGCAATATTTGTCGCTCCCTGGACGCGGCTGACTGGCCTGAGCGGAGCATCTCAGCAAATCGCCAAGCCTTGGATTGAAACGTCGATCAACTGGCAAGCGGCTAAGACACGTTGCCCTCGATTTTTTGCCCTCTTTTCGGATAACGACGAGTGGGTGTCATTGTCCGAACGGACAATATTCAAAGATAAACTGAACGCTCAAACAGAAGTTATCGCCAACGCGGGACACTTCGACAAAATGACAGAGCTACCAGAAGTCTTAGAGCTGGTTGAAAGGCTATGAGTGAACAAACCACAACCACAATTGAACAGCTAGAGGCAAGGATCAAAGGTCTCGAAGCCCGCAATAAACGCGTTGAGCTGGATAAGGCCTGGGAGACAAGCGCCACGCGCCGAGTAGCAATTGTTGTCGTAACCTACTGTGTGGTGTCGGTATTCCTAGTAATTATTAAAAATGACATGCCATTTATTAACGCCATCGTGCCTTCGCTTGGCTTCTTTCTGTCTACGCTTGGCGTGAGCAGCTTAAAGAAACATTGGATTAAGGCACGGCAATGAGCTATAGCCCGCACGCCCTAGATTTAGGCACTTTTATCCCTGCGTATGAGGCCGCCAACAATAGCCACATATGGGCGAACGTTGAACCCTTCATAGCTACAGACGCCACATATTGGTTTACTGACGGTTCATATTCCGGCGTCGATGAAATACGCGCAGCAGTCGAGGCAGCATTTGCGAAGATTCAAGACGAGATATATATCATCTCAGATGTGTGTTGGCCAATTAAGTCAGATAACGTGGCGGTCTGCATATACAACTTCTCTTGGGAGGGTGTAGTAAATGGCATGCGGCAATCCGGCTCAGGCCGTGGCACGAATGTACTAGAAAAGCGCGAAGGTGCTTGGAAAATTGCGCATGAGCACCTAAGTAAATGATGAGAAAAGACTAAGCTAATGTGCTTTCTGTGCTCTATCCCCCAACCCACATACTGCGAACGTACAGGAAACGGCATTCTTAGTGAGCCACTCAATCTTTTATCTAATCTTTTCTTCTTTGGGGCTGCTTGGCTTGCATGGCGTAAATTACGCAGTAGCGTCGTAGTACATAGAACATACCTGCGCTTCTTGGTGATAATGATTGCTGTAGTAGGTGGCGGTAGCATGCTATTTCATGCATGGTCGAATAAGGTCACCCTTCTATTCGACGCCATACCTATCTACATCTTTCTCCTATCGGCGCTGATTTTCTTAATCCAACACCTTACCCGCTCCTGGAAGTGGGCGGTGAGCTTAACCTCGCTGTTTGCAGCTACACTTATTATTGCGACCATCTATGTGCCCGCCGGTTTTGCAAATGGATCGGTGCGGCATCTCATTACGTTTACTACGCTGATAATGCTGCTAGTCTGGTGCTTTCGTAAGTTCGGGCGTGTGGCGGTCGGTCTCTTACCGGTGTTGGGTATATATGGACTCGCAATTACGATGCGCTCAATCGACCAAGCTGCTTGTGTAGCACTGCCGACTGGTACGCACTTTTTATGGCACATTCTTAATGCAATTGCTAGTTATTTCGTAATCGTTTTCTTGATTCGGATTGATGCAAAAGACATTAAGATTACGGCATGAACAGCCCCTTATTCCGCGCACAGCTATTTCCTGTTGAGAGATCTGAAAAACTCGCTTGCGTCATTACGGGCTACGGAGGCAAGATTGCTCGTTACCAAAGTGTTATCAAGACGCTTAATGAACGTGGCTTTACGGTAATCGCCTACGAACATAGCCTTTCGGTTTTGACGAGCGGCAATCCCCACGACTTACTCAATCTAATTGACGGAACCTGTAATGATTTTGAACAAAGGATGGATGGCTACAAAAAGATCATCTGCCTTGGGACGAGTGCCGGTTCTGGACTTTGTTTTGCCATGCAAAGACGGATGCCCAACATCCAATACGGGATTTATGCAGTAGCTGGCATGTCGGGCAGAGAGGCGCTCAAGTCTCCCTTGTTTTATTTTGTGCGTAAAAGGTTTGAAAAGCGTGGTTTTAGCGCGACCAAGCTAGATAGCCTGTGGCAAGAAATCGATGTTTCGGCTGATGAGCCTCCACGGCGAGATTTGTCTTTCGTAATGGTACTTGGTAAGCGCGATAGGATCGTGAACTATCAAAAATCATGTGCCACGCTCCAGACTTGGCAAAAGGCAGGTGTACCCATAAAAATTATTACTAAGCCTGATCTGGGGCACCTGGGAACCATTAAATGGTACAAGAAGCATACTGATGAGTTGCTAGATGAGGCTGAGCAGCTTGCCGCCTAAGCCTAGGCGAGCTTGTCCCAGCTCCTGCGATAATTAATATCACGGTTGTTTGTCGAAATGTCCAACATCAGATTTACTCCTTCAATACAGCCAAGATTAACGCGTTGTATATAGGTGACCCCGTCGATCTCGATTGAGTATGGGGTAAATGGTTTATTGATGAACTTCCTAACTAAGGCCTCAATCTCGTCAGGTGATAGCTTGGTGTCGATATCAAACTGAATGTGTGGCAGATAGTAATCAACCCATTTGTCATTAGTCTGCCCTTCGTGCGGGAGAAGCTCTAGTAGGGGATTATTAATTTCCGATATATTGCCCACGAACAGCCACGCCGCGTCGTCGCTGGAGGGTTCTTGATAGACTGAGAGCCCCTTCTTGCTGGCTCCATGGATAATTCTTTTAATCTCAGCTTCTTTGGAGCCTACCTTGTAGCAAAAACCGATGTGGTTGATACCCTTGAAGCCTTTGCCTGCCTTTATCGCGGCAATGAGTCCCTCAATAAGTGATTGTTCGACAAGCTCATCAGCTCTTTTGCTTCTATAGGAAAATAGCGACGACAAGGTATCATCTGCAAGCGGCGTTGCTAATTTACCATTCTCAATACGAAATAATTTCAAATTTTCTATTCGGCTATCGCCCAATAGCTGATATATATTTTGTACCTGTTCAATCAATGTCATGTTGCCTAGTATAGCCTGATTACCCCAACACGCCCTACTGACTAGCTATAAACCGTGTACCTTTGCCTGTGCTTTGGGTTTCATTTCTTTAGGTTTGGTTGCGGGCTTCTTGTCAGGCACGTCCTCGCTAAACAGCTTCTCCATATGTTTTTCGACCGTGGCCTTCGACTGGGCGTACCGCTTCCGGCTATTCGCTATGACCGCCTCAGCAACCTCCTCCGACTCCTCAACATCCAGCGGCACCGTCTGCCCCGAAAAAGCATCCTCGCTTTCATCACCCGTCACCTTCATATAAAAGTGGTACGGCGCGAGGTTCACGATGTCGCCCTTTTCAACTTCGGGCTTCATGTACGGCAAAATAAACGCTTCATCTTCTGGGTTAGCTTTCAGGCAAATCATAGTATGTGCGTTACCGGCAACAATCTTTACCAGGTTTTTATCTTCGATCTGAGCGATGTTCTGGTGCGACACGATCAGCGAAATATGGAATTTGCGCCCTTCGCTCGTGATAGCTCCGAACTGCGGAGTCGCAAAGTTTTGGAACTCATCGACATACACGAAGAAATCGCGCCGCTTCTTTTCGGGAATCTTAGTACGCTGGTAGGCGGCCATCCAGATAAACGACGTTAAGATCGTACCGAAGAAATAGCTCTGGTCTTCGCCGATGTCACCTTTAGATAAGTTCACGAGTAAGATTTTGCCATCGTTCATGATGTCGGCAATTCGCACCGTGCTCTTTTCTTGCAGCAGAATGTGCCGCGACATTTTGGCAGTAATGAAGTGCCCTAAACGATGCGTCAGCGGAGCCGTGGCGTTGGACATCTGCATACTGCCCATCATCTTGAACTCTTTATCCCAGAATTGCTTGAGCGCCGGGTCTTTGAGTGTTTTGGAGGCCTCTTTTTGGTACTTCTTATCAGTAAGTAGTCGCTGCAACGTGTAAAGGCTTGGATTTGGCGTTTGCAGGGCTGTGAGCGTCGTGTTGCGTAAGATATGCTCCATGCGTGGCCCCCACTGGTTTTCGTCGGTGAGCTTGGCAAACACAGATAGTACCGTACTCGTAATCCATTCGTGTTTGTCGTCTTCATCCTCAAACTCAATGCCAGGATCGAGAATATTGAGGCCGATAGGGTATTCACGGTCTGACGGGTCGAAAACAATCACATCTTTGCGGCGATGCTCCGGCACAATCTGCAATAGTTCGCGGAACATATCGCCATGTGGATCGAACACGGCCAAGCCTTTGCCATTAAGCATATCCTGATAAATCGAACTCTTAAGCAGGGTCGTCTTACCTGTGCCGGTCTTACCAATAACGTAAGTATGCTTTTGGCGCTGTGCCAGCGTCATGCCAATCTCCTGCACCTCGCCGCCAAACTCATTTGCGCCCACAATCACGTCAAAATTGGCGTTCTCGCCCTTAAACGATAGGGGCGTCGGCAAATCACGGCTGCGGCTCTTTACTAAGCCCTCGGTCTTCGTCAGATCAGTATTTGGAAAGTGGTAGAGATCGGCCAGTTCGGAAGCAGAAAGAATCGTCGGATGACTAATACGGTGAGGTGACAACACTCGCTCACGAAACCGGGGCAAATGCTTGTCGCTAGGCGCAAAGAACGGGATGTCGCGGCGCAGCCGTATGGACTGACGCGCACTGCTAAATGTCTCAAACGACGACAAGATTGCACCCAAACGGCTGCTGACGCCTTCGCCACCCGGCGCAGCAACTAACACTCGGATAGACACTTCAAACAAGTGTTGATCGAGCTTTTCTTTGATGGTCATGCCTAGCTCTTGCTCATATGGATCGCCAGCCAGCCGCTTGTCCGTACTGCTCTTCCATTCATCAGGGAGGTCGTTATGTATGATGGCGTCGAGAATGCCGCCCACTACCTTTAACCCCATGCCCAACGCCCACACTGGAGCGATGAGAATCTTGAGCGCGAGGGCAGGAATATCCATGCGGGTAGTCGTCAGTTTGGGCGAAAGCTCTTTATTGAGCGCAATGCGGTGGCGTATATCCCGCATCCGACGTAATTCATTTGGGTGCGTATAGTTATAGATCGGCAAAGCCACGATTTGGTAAGCGACCAGCTCACCCGGTGCGAGGCTACGCATGTGCCCCGTTAAATACGCAGTAGGGTCGTGCTCATCTAGCGCTTTATTGACACCGAGCGGCAGCACGTAGTCATCACCCAGTTTAAGTTCAATAACACCAACTGAAGTGCCGGAGAGTTCGGGCGTGTAATCATCAATCTCAGCGACTTTGAGGCCGGGCAAAAACGACAGGAGGGTGCGTCGTACGATCGTAGCTTCATACTCCGGCACGCGGATAACGTAGCGGATGCCCTTTTCTTTGGTGGCTACCAGCTCCAACGAATACGGCCGCCGATGACCCGCCATGCGATCCCAAAAGCCGAAGTTCTTCACAAGGTTGCGCATCAAAATATGCAACTGCTCCGTAGCATAGGCAGATTTGGTAGTATCGGCCGGAAACGTGAGCTGCAAGAATGTATACGATATCTCGCGCTTGCCCACGCCAAATTTACGCAGCATCCATGCGAAAGACGACTGGGCGTGCTGGAACAGAAAAATGATAAGGCGTATTAGCAGGAACGCTGCGCCAAATTCGATCAGCAGCGCACCAATCACTACCGCCAGCGTCCACAGCGGACTTAAATCGTGCGCTTCAGTATAGCGAGCCGGGCCATTCAATAAGATGTCGAGCCAATGGGGCATGTACGGTTACTCCAGAATCTCAGAAAGCGTACAACACCACCTTGCCACGCCGTTGTCTATCTGGTGGCCATAATATCATCTCTGGAGCAACAGAGAAAATCGAATAGCGACAATTAACTGACTAGTGCTGAGAAATTACGCGTAGCAGCTAGCTGCTCACATCCCTCAAAAGTGAATACCGGCAAATCCTCATGCCCATGTTTTTTAAGGAGAGCCTTTACCTCACTGATTTTTGAACCTGGCACTTCAAGATGAGTAAAAGCCCCGATTGGAATAGGACTGCCTATTCGGCTTTCGTAACGCGCAACATAATCAGCCGTTTTCAGTAAAGTATAATCGCCAGATTTCATGCCTATAAGAATCGGGTAATTACCGATAATATCCGAACCGTTATCGAAGAACTTCCCTGTTGCTTCACCCGGATTCTGATGAACCTTGACCGCCCAAACTTCTTTACCTTGCTTTCGCCAGGCCGCATGCTGCTCGCGCCGAGTTTTAGGGTTCCAGAGGCCAAGCTCTTTAGTGGCGTGGAGGTTGATCGCCATGATGAAGTAATACGCCCAAAAGCGCGGACTACCATATCGCTCGCGCAGATTCGCCCCACCATATTCATGCATATCGCCATAAATGCGGGCATACATACGGTGATGAGCTACCGATGTACTAAACATCTCGCCATGCTTGGCATCAAAAACATCTTTAGAGGGACGCAGCCCTTGTTGTTTTAGTAGTTGGACAAGAACATCAACTATTTTGCCGCTGCCATCGTGCTGCATCCTACCAGTACCGTGCCAGTACATAGTTTGAGCTACGGTCGCTTCATAGTGTTTGCGTTTTACAGATGAAAAGGGCTCCAAGTCTGGATGAGACAGTAAATGACGCATCACCGCATCAATCAGAACAATATCAATCGGACGACGCTTACGCCGTTTTCGTAACCGTGCATCGAGATATAGGCTCAAGAGGCCCGTACCCCATTTTATAAGTTTCCATTTGTTGTTTCGCATTAATCTCAATTATAACTTGGCGTTAAAGTTTCTTTTAATTGTTAAGCCTACGGCAGAATCATCCCATTAGCTGAAAAGCTGTAATGCTCGCTACCCGCGACAATAACATGGTCATACAGTTGCACGCCTAGAATCTGGCCCGCCGCAATCAGCTGCTGTGTAGTGGCAATATCCTGCTTGCTAGGCGTCGGGTCGCCGGATGGGTGGTTATGAGCCACGATAATGCCTACCGCAAAGTCCGATACCGCCCCAGCGTATACTTCGCGAGGATGAGCTATGACCGCATTCACCGTACCAATAAAGACGATCCGTTTTGTAATGAGCTTTCGGCCACTATCTATGGACAGCACAATAAAATGCTCCTGCCGATGAACTGCGATGTCACTCAGCAAGGGTAAAATATCGGCCGTCGTCAGCAGTCTCTTAATTTGTTTTCGCCCTATTCAACTAAAAGTCTAGCCTCTCTATCCTTTGAGTATGGCTGATACACAAGAAAAGGCTCTGATGCGCTTATTCGGTAAGCGTGTTTCCGAGCTACGCCGCAAACGCGGTATGACACAAGAACAATTAGCGGCGAAGATTGATTCGCACGTTACGACCATTGCATTTATTGAAGGCGGCACAAAATTCGTGCGCCTGTCCACTCTACGTAAACTCGCCCAGGCTCTTAGCGTTGAGATTAAAGAGTTGTTTGAGGGCGTGCGATAGCTAAGACCATATAGCGCACGAGACACCCTGCTTCTCCGCAGAGGATCGTTTCGATACGTTACATTAGCATGAGCACAATGAAACATTTTAACGTAATTGTAAATATGCACTTCGGAGAGTAATCTAAGAATAGTGTTATGTGCGGTGGTGGCACTGTAAATAAAACCGCTATTTAGAGGCTACTTTTCGATGACAGACGGTGGCTACTACGCGATTAAGGGCTTCGACTATCAGATTGATAAAACTATCCTTGAGATAGTCTCTTGCAGTGATGAGAATACCCCTGTCTCTATAGAACAGATACAGGATATAAATGCAGACAACTTTGTCATGCAAGTAAAATACCGCGAAACGCAAGAGTTTTTGCCCTCAAAGATAAAGGCCCCCATAATCCAACTCTTGGATGAATTTATAAAATGTGCGGGCAGCGGGGATAGGATTTACTACCTTTACTGCTACTTTCTCGATAAAGACGAGGGCGAGCACACCCTCACGCTAGATTACCTTAATCAAATTCTAGGAAATAAATCTAGCAATTTTTCGGAAGATGTCAAAAAACAATTTGTAGCCAGTTTCATTCTAATCTTCTCTCCGGGCTTCCAGGCGCAGTTTGACAAAATTATAGAGCAGATCAAGATTGTTTTTAGATGCACCACACACGAAGAGGCAGTGGTTCATTACTCGACTCTAGTTCGAGAATTACGAACAGTCGTAGTTAGTAATGCCGATCCTGTAAAACGGGTTTTTACTCGACACCAGCTAACAATGCTCGTTGCGAACAATAAGAAAGTAGTATTTGAGTCCGGCCTCGTACAACTAATGGATGAGACGAGCCGCTTTAAGCTTATAGAATCGAACTTCATAAAGCTAAGGAAAAACCAAGTCAACTATATCTTTATAGGCGATCTGGAACCCGATGTGTCAATGAGCTTAGAAAAGTTGGTCATAGATTTTGTGACCGGCTACTACGACAAGGCGACACGCGATATTACGCCACCAACTCTAATTGTTTCGGATGCGTATATAAATAATCTCAAGAAAGAGCTGATCAAGAAAGAGATCATTTTTAATGATGGCTACGAAACTATCCAATTCAGTTACAAGATACTCACTGCCTCGCCAATCTCAAATCCAAAAGTAACATCTGGCAAAAGAAAGGCAACGGATAGCCTTGGAGCTATCTCCTTTAAGATAAGACTTATAGCTTTCAGCACCTATGAGAGCGTAGCCGCACATGAGCTTTTGCCGGATATGATTTACGCATTTAACGCACCGAATATAAGCATCCCGGACAATGTTCCTGCTCTCATGATCGACTGCTTAAGAATTAAACGCATATACGAACTGCTAAAATAGGGGGAGCCATGAATTCGGATAACTTCAAAATAATAGGCGTCTCAAGAGACATCGTAACTATAGAAATTTTAGATACGACAAAGTTTGACGATCAGTTTAGTATCGGAAGCTACGTCAAGATTCCATACAAACATCAGTCGGACAATTTCATTATCGGCGTCATCAAGAACTATAGGATTAAAACATTAGATTCAGATGACCCCGAAACACCGCCAGCAGATAATCGTTTTATAGTAGAGGTTGAACTGGTAGGCTCATATAAGAAGCACGGCGATGGGCGATACATTTTTGAACGCGGCGCTCACGGGATACCCGTTCCGCCCAATAATGGTATCGAGCTTCTATCCTCTGTTGATCTTGGTAATATTTATACGAGTAAGCTCGGAGGGGATGAACGGTTTTGTTTCTCAAAGTTATCACAGAATGAAGGCGTCGAGGTGCCTGTTGATGGCAATAAATTCTTTAATAAGCACTTTGCTATCGTTGGCTCAACTGGTTCAGGCAAATCACATACAGTTGCTTCAATACTGCAAAAAGCTGTTAGTGAAAAACAGGGCGAATACAGCGGCCTTAATAACTCTCACATAGTTGTCTTCGATATACATGGCGAGTATAAAAAGGCGTTTCCAGACGGAAAGCACATTGACTTCACGAACATCAAAATCCCTTACTGGCTTTTTGACAGTGACGAGTTAAGCGATCTTTTCATTGAGAGCAATGAGACAAACTCGCACAATCAAGTCTCGCAGTTCAAATATGCCGTAACAGAGAACAAAATTCTTCATAACCCTGACGTCGATAAATCGCGGGTCTACTTTGATTCGCCACTTAAATTCAATATTCATGAAGTTATCCAGTATATAAAGAACATCAACAATGAGCTGATTGATAAGAAAAATGGCCGGAAGCCGACGGACAAAGATGGCAATGTTATTAATGACAGACTACCTGAGTATTTTTCCAAAGAATTTGAATTCGATAAGACTAACTCGAATTATGTTAATGGCCCATACAGCGGGGATTTCGAGAGGTTTATCCTTCGGCTAGAAGCAACGGTCAAGAATCCTAGACTCCGGTTTTTATTCGATGATAGTGTGCAGGATTTGAGCTTAGAGGATGTGTTAAAACAATTCTTGGGATACAAAGTTAAAGACGATGGCAGTGAGAAGGATGCAAACGTGACCATCGTTGATCTGTCAGGTATTCCATTTGAGGTACTAAGCATAACGGTATCTTTAATATCAAGAGCAATTTTTGAGTTCGGATATTACTACAAGAAATTACTGCAAGATAAAGCGAACTGCGAAACGCCAATCCTCCTTTTGTATGAGGAGGCACATAAATATGTACCGCGGAGTGATTTAGTGCGATATCGCGCGTCAAAAACAGCGATTGAAAGAATAGCAAAAGAGGGCAGAAAGTATGGCATCACTTTAGGTATAGTTAGCCAACGGCCATCGGAGATTTCAGAAACAATCTTCTCCCAATGCAATAACTTTGTTGCAATGCGTCTCACTAATCCTGATGATCAAAACTACGTTAAAAAACTATTGCCCGATACGGTAGGTGATTTGACGACGTACCTACCTTCTTTGCAGTCCGGAGAGGCAATTATCATTGGCGAATCGATAGTGCTGCCCTCCGTGGTAAAAATTGACTTTCCAACGAACGAACCGGCCTCATCTGATATTCGATACCTTGATCTCTGGAGAGAGCAATGGAAAAATGTGAGTTTTGAGGGCATTACAAAGGAATGGCTGAAATAAGGTTTAGATTTAAAAATACTTATCTACGCCAATAAACCTCACCATCTGCCAGGCAAGTTGCACCGATTCGATCCGTCGCATAATCTCAGAACTGCTGTTTTGCGATAATACGTTCAGCGAGCCTTCATACAGAACTTTACGATCTATGACAACGATCTTGCGGTGATGACCGCCAGTGTAAAGCACGTGCACACCGATATGCTGGAGTTTTGAGATGGCGCGGTGCGCATCCTCCCGGCGATCCTCATCATCGTTAGCCTGCGGGTCGCGAGTATTGATAACGATTCTAACCTTTTGCTCTTTCAGCTTTTGCAGCATTGGCAAGAGCTGGCTTAATCGCCGATTGGTGATAAATGGGCACTCTATAAGCAGCTCGCTGCGGCAATTCTTCAAATCTTTGGTGAATGCTGGGTAAAATGTCTCCTCATTCAATAGCTCTGAGGTCAGCAGTTCGGGAGCCAGTGTCTTCCGAGGGCGCAAGGCGGTGCGTAGTAAGTGGCCTAGCATGACCGCACCTCCACATCATTCTCAGCTTCATCAATAACTTGGCGAACTGCCTGTATATCCGCTTCCTTGTCCTTAACAGATTCAAGGTCTTCAAAAGTTTGGAATAGGTTCACTATCCCCAGCCATGAATTTATTGAAAAGACTACAGATTGAACTGTAGTCTTTTTTGCTGCAAAAAAGTTCGAATCCTATGTCCCCTATCACTCATTGGGCTTATACTGGTCTTGACATGACAAAAGAACAATTACTTAAAGCAATTACCGACTACTATCTTGGATCGCCGGACTTTAACGGCCTGCCCGTACGTACAGTTGAAGTACCTCGGAAACGACTAGAAAGTCTACTCATTGCTTTGATAAAAGACGGCGATATATCAGTTAGATTTGATGATGGACCTGATAATCCGTATATAAAACGACTCAAGCCACTAGCTAAGGAAAAACAAATTGATCGTCTAAAGCAGACTGAAGATATTACGCACGTCGTTGCTTATCCTGAGGGCGAGAAGCTGAAGAAGGCTGTTGTGCCGCAGCGATATAGTGGCAAGCCGTATAGGCTCATTGTCGCTAAAGGGATGCCCGTTTTGGAGTGTGCATACTTTAAACTCGAATCCTTGGAGAAGTTTCGGAATGACCCGAGGTACTACTACCAAATCAATGATATAGTTGGCGTCATTTATAACTATGACAGCGAGGAGCCTAATAAAGCAGACAGTCTGTATATTAAGTCAGTGGGCTTTGCATACGATGATGATATGAATAGGGTCGTCTGCATTTTTTACGCAGATCTAATGGATCTCAGCAAAGACCAACAACAGTACTGGAAGCATTACGAGGTAAATGGTAACTATCGGCCACACCCAGATTATATATGGTCGCAAGTCTATGGTCAGTGGCCCGATAAGGGATCTCTCCCAGAAGCATTCACAGCAGAGCTTGAAGCTATAAATGAACTCACTATGGGTGGCTATGGTAAAAAATTATTTAAGAATGATTATTCTGGCCACGATCGTCCAAAGGAATTGGGCTTTTTGATTCGCCCTACTGCAAAGGAATTTGAGGCCTTTATACACATCTTGGATAAGCTACTAAGTGAAAATATTGATAAGAAGTTTTTTAGAAGTCTTGTTGGGCCTGAGACTGAAGAGCCACGCAAAGATGGAAAAATCATTGTTAAGCAAAAGGCCAGCCTGAATATGCTTGAGGAGCACATTCGTGAGTGCTTCAAGCCTAAAGGAAACAGCGACGATTTAGATAAGATGTTTTCAACTTTTAAGAAGATAAGGTCTATGCGTACTAAGCCTGCACATAGTATCCAGCCTGATGAATTCGATATGAAATATTTCAAAGAGCAACGAGCACTTCTTATTGAAGCTTACAGCGCTTTAAGGTTATTGCGTTTAATTCTACAGAATCACCCCAATGCTGACAGAAGTAAAATCCCAGATTGGCTGTATAAGGGTGACATTCGGACTTATTGATGAATAGCTCCATATCTATGGGGTTGGGGTGAAGATCACGGTTATGTTTAATTTTTACTCGTAGTACCTCTGTTATTTGCTGATACAGATTGTTTATTTTATAATATGGTGTTACAATGTAATTAATGCATTAATTGCAGGGGGATGTCTCGTACGAGCATCGTAAATATCGCCGCGCAAGCGGCTATATTTATATCATCTTCTTGCCGTAACCACTTATCTTGCCCGTAGACTTGTTGCGATAGTATTTGGGTTGTAGCTTTGGTATGAGTTGTTGCATAAATTTGCTGGCGATATGCTCTGCCTTACTTGAAATCAGCAGCACGTCCAATTTCGACGCTAAGACAATAAGGTCAGCCAACTCTAGTCCGGCGATACTGTCCTTAGGCTTAAGCTTAATCTTTTTAGAGGTGAGGCGCTGCTGCATTATCGGGGCCTGTACAAACGCGGTGCCGTTCTCATAGAACCTTGAGTACTCAGCCTTGAGCGCGTTATCCTCCTTTTTGCCCCTGGCTTCAGCGAGTACGTCACCTTGTCCGTCTAACGAAGTTAAGAAACTAACGTATTTTTCAAGAATAATTTCAAGGCAGTAATGATATGGATGTGCGGGATCAAAATATTTGGTTTTATGAGCAATTTTATCAATAACTACAGTAAATACTGTGAAGTCCAACCCATCAATCAGACTAAAGATTCCCTGATTCCACTTTGCCTCTACGAGAGAGTCTGTCAATTTAGAGTAAGGCCCTGACCTTTTGATTATTTCTTCTCTGTGAAGGGTGAACTTTTCATCAGGGTCAGGGCTTATGATTGCCTTTAACTTACGCATTCGTGGCTGAAGATCACCTTCAATTAGATCCTGCCTAATGGCAATACCAGTGAGGGCAAGATACCTTTTATCTGCCTGTTGACTCATTGAGTAGGAATGCGTACCCGACTCGTCAATGTATAGTCTGTAAAGCGCCATCTCTTTATTATACAGCGTAGTGATTTTGGTATACTAGCTATTAGTAGGGTATCCACAGTTGGTCTAATGGGCCGAGCTGAAACCTCGGTGCGCCGAAAGGTGCCGCGGGTTCGAATCCCGTCCCTACTCCAGAATAAGCCTAGTCAGAGTTCATTATTGTTTTAACTCTTCATTGGCCCCACTCAAATAGGCCTGCCGTCTATTTCCTCGACCTGAGTATTAATAATTTGCCGCATCAATATCAGCGAAAACATCACGCCTTCTCGCTCGGTCATAATGTCTTTTAGCCATATCCTTTCACCCTTTGAATATGTTGACGGGAAATTAATACTAAGATAGGTCATTTTCTTGATGTCCGCTTGCCAAAAGCGGTACTTAACTGGCTCGTGACCTTCGTACTTGGCAAAGAATCTATCCACCGTTTGGCCTGGTTTGTGCCAGTTCGCCAGCTCATTGTCCAAATAGACATCTTCCCAACTTTCAAAGGCGGGAAAATGGGCTAGAATGTTGCGAATTGCCTTGAAAAGCTCACTGCCAATTTCAGCTTCCATCGGTGGCCTATTTTTTCGCAAATACTCTATAACATCATCTAACGGCTTATAATTAAGCAGCTCCGCATAAATTGAGAAGGCGTTCTTAATTTTTGAAAAGCGGTAGTACTTATTGCGTCGCCAGAAATTATCTTTGAAGGCTTCTTCAAAGATGTCATAGAATTTGTTGTATGTCAGAGTGAGATATTTAAGCTCTCCCGAACTAAGCTCGTCTTGCTGCATCTGATTTTTTGTCATCCATTATGGCTACTGAAGTTTTCTCGGTCTCTACAAAAGCGAGAAGCTCAAATGCGTCGGATATTTTACGAAAGTGAACCTTAGTTGCCTGGACTTTTAAGTTGTCAATTTTTATTAAACCGGCTAGACGCTGAATCAATGTCAAAAGTGCTGCAGAGCTGTGGGCTGAAAACATTTCGCAATGGAAATCGAGCACTTCGTATTTCCAAAAGTAATTCAGGATACCTGGATTTGGGTGCGCGAAGTGGCTCATCCAGTCATAAGTACTTAAAATAGCTTCGTTTTCGCCCTGCACTCTATCGGTGATCGATGAGCTTGTCCATGGATTTATTTCCTTAAGATCTCTGTTTTTAACCGTTAGCTTAACATCGGCGGCTAATTTTATTATGCCTTCGTCGTAGGCGTCATAGCTATTTACATATGCAGTTGCTCGCTTGATAAAGTCCTTTTCACTTTTACCCAGTATAAACTTCAGATTTGCAGTATTTTCAATGCCGGATCGGATTGCACTTGCTAGCCCCACGATATTACGCTGTTCCGCCTCGGTTTTGCCAGCTTTAAAAAATTCGTAGCCCAACCGAAATATCATTCTTGCGAATTGGACACGAAGCTCATCCCCCTGACTTTCGTAAATCTTATCAATCTCTGTCAGTAGCTCACCGCCAAGCTGATAAACCCCTTCGCTAACTTCACCGAAAAGCTTCTGAGCCTCTTCTACATTTCTTTTGTACTTTGGATCGGTTAGTTTCGTCATACTAGAGATTATAATCGGTCTTGTTGCTCGAAAGTTTCCAATTCTAATTTTGCTTCACGATTAAATTCTATAAGCAAATTATAGAAGTCGATAAGCCCATCCCCAATTTGCTTGATTTCTTCAAGTGTATATAATTGCTTGTTCTGTTTTTCTAAAATACGCCGCAGCTCCTCATACTTTTTGTCGCTAATTTCGGCCATAGCGACCCTCGCAAAATAAGGTTTGGAAGGTTTGGAACATGTCCATTGTCCCCAGCCATGACATTATTACAACGACAAATCGCCTATTTATGGCGATTTTTGTCATTTTACATCTGTTATTCATTTTCGAGTCCCTCCTCTCCAACCACGGCTTGTGCTCAATCAGTTTGGAATTGAGGCCGGGTCGAGGTAAATGATAAAAGACAGTAGAAGATTGGCCACGAAATGGTAAAGACCCCGCTAGCTACAGCGTTGCCTTTACCATTTCTGGTCTTGCTTGCTGCCTTTACGGGGCCTATGGGCATGATGCCCGTAACTTTCAAATCGGTGGCTTAGCGGTGTTTGCCGCGCGTACGGTGACGCCAGAAGGCGGCGATCTCTTTTCGGTAGATTCCACCTACGACTCCAGCTAGGCCCATGAAGGCGCCATACAGCCCCATCACTCCACCATGCTTGGGCTCGAGGCCGAGCACCAACCGGAAGAAGAGATGAGCGAGCAACAAAGACACCAGATAGAGAAAGACGGGTATTGCTCGAAACAAGTGACGTACCCACGATGCAGACATCGTATCCCCTGCCTCCAACTAGAAAAGTTATTTATATTATAACGCAAAATTAGATAAATGCAATCCCTATATTGTGCATTCTCGCCCTATAGATAGGCTTTTACGCTATCACCTTTAGTTTTCGTGTACATGCGCAATAAGCTCAGTCAAGTTTTCTAATCTGTTGCATGAGTTCGAATCCTTCTTGGGGCAAATACCCCTGTCCTTGATATACTGGGCGGTATGAGCAAATTTACTAAGATTGCTTCGGACGTTCAGACTATCGTCTGGGATTTAGACGGTACGCTTTTAGATAGTTTCGGCATTTACCGTGATTGCCTGAACGAAGTATTACGAAAAATCGGCAGGCCCGAAATCCACGAGCAGATCTTTCGTAATAACCACCACGGCTTTATTGAAGACTCCATCGCAAACGTGCTTCATGAAGCGGGTCAAACAACCACTAAGGCCGAGTTAGCTGAAATTATCCGAGAGTTTTATGTGCTGGACAACGCCTACATTGCCGACGTTGACCATCACTTGTTTGAGGATGCAGTTGATTTTGCCGAACGAGCGCATAAGGCTGGCAAGCGCCAGCTAGTGGTAACAAACCGTCCGCATGGCACGGATCGTGGCAATGGCAGTCCACGAAATTTGGTAGCGAATTCTCGCTTACGTGATTTTGTGAGCGATATTCTATGTGGCGATGACAGCGAATTTAGAAAGCCGTATCGTGAGTTCCTGGAAGCACGTTTTGGCTCAGACCTGGCCGAGCTAGGCAAAGTTACCGTAGTTGGCGATCAATTTGTGGACGCGGAATTTGCACACAATATTGGTTGCGAAGCCATTCTCGTAACCCGAGCCGACAAGATTACTCATTTAGAGCGTCTAGAAAACTGGCAAGACTATGTGCAAATTGTTCCCTCGCTCCGTAATGTTAAGGTGTGATTTGCTATACTCGGGCCTATGGGCAACTACGATATTCACAAAGCAGCAGGCATCATTATTAAAGATCGACGGCTTTTAGTCGAACGGTCTAAAGGTAAAGATGTTTTTGTTGCGCCAGGTGGCAAACTAGAACCAGATGAAACGTCCACTCAGGCAGTTATTCGCGAACTTAAAGAAGAATTTCAACTAGATATAACCGAAAATGATCTTGAAGAATTTGGCACGTTTTACGCCGAAGCAGCGGGTAGCCACAACACCGGCAAGAAACTTCGTATGGACGTGTTTATAATCAAATATACTGGCGCGATTGTGCCTGATAGCGAAGTGGAAGAAGTGCGCTGGATTTCGTCCGCAATTCCTACTGGCATTGAAGTTGGTTCTATATTCGCCCATGAGGTCTTGCCCCGGCTTAAGGAACAGGGTTTGATTGATTAGGGAAACTACTACTTGTCCTCCACCCGATAGAGACTGCCTAGCTCGACTAACTTTTCGTACATTCCTAGCAGGGTAAGTAGAATGGTGTTCCAATTTTGGGCTACGTGGCCAGCCAGAAATTATACAAAATCATCTTTCATATATATTATAACAACGTTATAATATTAGTATGATTCAAAGCATCCAAAAAGTTATCAAAATTGGTTCAAGCGGTGGCGTGACTATTCCAGCTAAGGAACTAAAGCGTCAAAATATTGCATTTGGCGATGAGGTTGAAGTTATCGTTCGCCCACTCCATACAACAAGTGATGAAGACAAAAAAGTACTAGCTGCCGCCAAACGAATTCTTAGCGACTACAAACAAGACTTCCAGAGCCTCGCTAAACGATGAAGCTGCTAACACTCGAACAACTCTTACAGATTCATGTTTTTGTAGTCGATGCTACTGGTGGGAGTATGGGTTTGCGGGACATCGGACGCCTAGAATCTGCTATTGCGACGCAGACTCAAAATGTTTTTAGCGAAGAGCTATACCCTTCTGTCACCGAAAAGTCGGCGGCAATCATGCGCGGCATTATAGCCGACCATCCCTTTGTGGATGGTAATAAAAGGACTGCGCTATTAGCAGGCTTAACATTATTGGAGATAAATGGCGTAGCTTTTGCTTCTCGGATTGGCGAAATTGAAGATTACGCGGTCAGAATTGCCACAGATAAGCTGGACATTCCTGCAATCGCATTATGGCTGCAGGGGCATATTGAGGATTAGGCCAGTCATTAAGTAGTCTGTGCAGCCGTGTGATTCTAGCTTTATCAAATTTTGAGCTAAGAGGCTCTCGCTCTACGAACCGTATCTCCAGCCATGAAATTATTACAGATCAAAAAGTGTTCCAAGTGTCTTATTGTAGAGCGATTAATTTAGCGTACATGCAAAAGAGGCTGTGGTGAATGGTGTTCCAATTCTGGCTACGTGGCCAGCCCTGGGCAATCTCCAGTTAATATTTGGCTGCTACGCTGCAGACATGATTAATAAAGGGAATTAAGGGTGACATATTTAAAGTCTTGGCGAGTAATTGCAGTATCATTTGTGGCAGTGGGAGTGCTGGCACTAAGCCATATAGCCCCGGTTTCGGCGAGCAGTCTTAGCACGACAACACTAGTAACAGCCGGCATTCATGGCTTTGGCGGATCAGGGTATTCGTTTACTAATAGTTCTAACTCCATGACGCACGATGGCCGGACGGTTGTGTTCTATTCGGATGCCTCTAACCTGGTTGCGGACGATACCAACAATGTTGCAGATGTTTTTTCGTACAATCGCATTACCAAAAAAACTGAACGTTTAAGTATGGGTCTTGATGGCAAACAGACGAGCACACCAAGCGCACATCCTTCGATTAGTGATGACGGGCGATACGTCGCGTTCATTACTGCCACTCACTTGCCTTACGAAAATCCACGTGAGAATTGTGAGAACAATGTGTGCAATGACGTGTTTGTGTTCGATCGGCAAACAAAGCACATATCTCGGGCTAATCTAACTCCGAGCGGCTCTCGACTGGACGCCTTTGAAGTAGGGTGTGTTATAAGCGGGAATGGCCGCTATGTCGTATTCGGTTCGAAATCATCAACGCTTGAGGGGTCGTACGATTCGGACAATAGCAGTAACTTGTTTGTGCGTGATCTGCAGGCAAACACCACAAAAATGGTAAGTGTTAATACTGCTGGACGTTTTGCTGACGGTGGTTTTGCAAACGACCCGTCAATTAGCGATGATGGGCGGTACATTGCGTTTGGCTCAGCCTCTAAATTGCTGCCTGAGTCTACCCCATCCAACTCAGTGTACGTACGTGACATGCAGCGAGACGTTACAACCCTCGTTGCGTCCCGATATAGCTATCATCCGGCGATTAGTGCCAATGGAAAGGTAATTGCGTTTGAATCGAACGCTAGGCTCGCGACAAATGATACCAATGATTTTCGGGATATTTATACCTATGATCTTCCAACAAAGGCAACTCGGCTAGTGAGCGTTGCAAGCAATGGAACACAGGGCAACCATTACAGTGATTCGCCTGCAATTAGTGGTGATGGCAGCTACGTGGTGTTTGCGTCTGACGCCAGTAATCTCGTTCCGGCCGACACCAATCATTTTACCGATGTATTCATTCGCTATCGCAACTATGGTATTACGCGGCGCGTTAGTGTGGCTTCTCACGATGGCGTCCAAGCACTGCCCGGCTATTTTACCCGCAGACCAACTATCAGCCGCGACGGCAAGGCAATCGCATATTCGACGGATGCCCAGAATCTGGTGCCGGGCCACATAAGCCATGTGATCGATTTGTATCAAGCCTATAATCCAGTCGTAGGTATTCCCTATTACGATCCCGGCGATTTTATAGGTGTATTACGTTAAATCAGTAGACTCGCCCAATGGTGTTTCGATTTTTATGGGATGGCTTTCGCTTTACGGACCTTATCTCCAGCCATGAAATAATATCTATGTTTGTCAACAAAAGACGCGCGCAACGGCGTCTTTTGTTATAGTAAGTAGCAGCATTAAGCCCGAAAGAAGCCGCCGTGAAGAAGATATGTCTTTTTGATGTTAATGAAACCCTCCTAGACTTACGCGCCCTTGATCCAGAATTTGAAAAGGTCTTTGGAGCTGCAGCAGTTCGTAAAGAATGGTTTGGCCAGTTTATCCAGTCTGCCTTTGTCTCAGTGATCACCGACTCGTACCAACCCTTCGGTGTTATTGGCTCGGCCGCTTTTGACATGATTGCTGAGCGCCACGGAATTGCCGTAGCCGAGGGAGACAAAAAAGCCCTCCTTAGTAAAATCACCCAACTGCCACCCCATCGAGAAGTTGCTGAAAATCTCGCGCGCCTCAAGCAAAACGGCCATACTCTGGCCGCATTCACAAACTCTACCGTAGAGGTCGCACAAAAACAGCTCGATAATGCAGGTATCGCACAATTCTTTGATAAAATTTTATCTGCCGATATGGCCAAGCGGCTCAAGCCCGCTAAAGAAGCATACGAAATGGCAGCCCGGGCATTTGACGTCGAAACAAAAGACACCCGACTTATCGCCGCCCATGCTTGGGACATTGCTGGAGCGCTTAATGCCGGTTGTTCAGGCGCATTCATTGCAAGGCCAGGCATGGTACTCGACCCGCTGTATGAAAAACCCACTATTGTTGGCAAAGATTTACGAGAAGTTGTCGATGCGATAATTGAGCAAGACAAATAAACCAGCTTCATTGCTCGTCCTCCCCATTGCAGATATTTTCATCAAGTACTTGGCGCACGGCCTGGATGTCGGCCGGCTTGTCCTTAACAGATTCGAGGTCTTCAAAAGTTTGGAATAGGTTCACTAGCCCCAGCCATGAAATTATTACAGATCAAAAAGTGTTCCAAAATCTGGAACACTTTTTGTTTATAGGATTTTATATCTGTAAGTTAGGTTCGAATCCTTCGTGGCGGTGATGCAAAATGTTGGACACTTCAATTGTGAGAATCCCTTCATTCGCTACATGAATGAGCTCGTAAGTGATTGCTTTGCATACTTCAAATCACGCGGTGTGCCCTCGAACACTACCTGGCCGCCATTCTTACCGCCTTCTGGTCCCATATCAATTATCCAATCAGCACTACGAATAATATCGAGGTTGTGCTCAATAACAATTACCGTATTGCCTGCGTCAGCCAGGCGGTTCATGATGGCCAGCAAGTGAGTAATGTCAGACATATGGAGGCCGGTGGTTGGCTCATCCATCACATATACATTGCCCTTTTTGTGTAGGTGGCTCGCAAGTTTAATGCGTTGGCATTCTCCGCCAGAGAGTGTGCTCAGCGGCTGGCCCAGGGTAAGGTAACCGATGCCGACATCGCTGAGGGCCTGGAGCTTACGAACAATTTCTTTCTGCCCAAAAAACGTAAGCGCTTCAGTTATTGTCAGTTCTAGCACATCGCTAATAGATTTGCCGTTAAGTTTATATGCTAAAACCTCATCCTTGAATCGCTTACCCTTACAGATTTCACATAGTGTCTTCACGCCATCTAAGAAGGCAAGGTCAGTATAGGTAACGCCTAAACCTTTGCAGTTCTTGCAGGCACCTTTTGAGTTAAAGCTGAAAAGGTTAGCATCTACGTGGTTGGCGCTCGCAAATGCTTTACGCACATCGTCCATAATGCCCGTGTACGTGGCAGGATTGGAGCGAGTGGATGCGCCCACAGCTGACTGGTCGATGACAATTGCCTCTGGATGCTGGCCAAGAAACTCTTGCAAGATGAGTGAGCTTTTACCCGAACCTGCGACGCCAGTTATAGCCGTAATGATACCCGTGGGTATATCAACGCTGACGTTTTGTAAGTTATTGGCGTTGGCGTTAGCAATCGTGAGTGCACCGCGACCGGTACGGAACGTGCCTTTGATTGGCAAGGCAAGTTTTAGATGTGTGCCGGTAAGCGTATCAGCGTTCAGGAGGTCTTGATAGCTACCTTCAAACACAATATGGCCGCCGTTGCTGCCCGCCCGCGGTCCAACGTCGACAATGTGATCGGCAATCTTTATAACATCCGGGTCGTGCTCGACGACAATAATTGTATTGCCTTTGTCGCGCAACTTCTTTAGAAGGTCATTCAGTAGGTGCACATCTCGGGGGTGCAGCCCTACGCTTGGCTCGTCAAATATATAAGTAACTTCTACCAAGCTGCTCGTAAGGTTTTTGACCATTTTAATACGCTGGGATTCACCGCCGGAAAGCGTGTCTGTTTCGCGGTCTAGGCTCAAATAACCTAGGCCAATATCTATCACATGCTCTAGCCGTTCGATAAGTGAATCTACAGTACTCTTGGTGCGGGGATCGTTAATGGCTTGAAGCACCGGAACGAGATCGCTCACCTGCATAGCTGTCATATCGGCAATGGTGTGGCCGTTAACTGTGACGCTCAGGGCGGCTGGGCTTAGCCTCGCGCCATGGCAAAGATTGCATGGCCCGGATGTTATGTAGGGCGCAACTGCTTGCTGCGTACGTTCTGAAAGCGTTTTAATATCGCGCCTAATATAGGACTGGGTAAATTTTTCGATAATACCGGCGTAGGTTACATTCATAACATTTTCGCCGACTTGCATTTTAATCTTGCGCGGCTTGCTATGCAGCAGTAAGTCCATTTCTTCAGGGGTGAAGTCGCGTAGTTTCTTATTAACGTCAAAGAAACCAGAGGCGCGGAAGGTGTCGATTTCCCACGATGCAAAAACTGATACTTGCACGGCGCCTTCGCTCAGCGACTTGGTCATATCGAGAAAATCGTCAGCTTTAACGGTCATTTTCCTACCAACACCACTGCATTCCGGGCACATTCCCTGAGGGTCATTAAACGAAAACATGTTTGAAGCGCCAATGGAAGGCTTGCCAATGCGGGAGTATAGCATACGCAAGATCGTGTAAATGTCCGTGATGGTGCCGACCGTGGAGTGTGCACCGCCGCCAAGGCGTTTTTGGTCAACTACCACTGCCATGGTGAGGTTGCTGATTGAATCAACATCTGGCTGGGGATACCGCGGCAGTAAGTTACGAATGAAGGTGCTGAAGTTTTCGTATAGCTGGCGCTGCGCCTCGGTCGCGATGGTATCGAAAACGAGTGATGATTTACCAGAGCCGGATACGCCGGTGAAGATAGTAATTTTTTCTTTAGGTATGCGTACAGAGACATTTTGTAAGTTGTTCTCGCGTGCGCCGTGAATCTCGATATATTTGTGCGCCATGTTACTGGACCTCCTTGTGCAAGGGGTGATTATGCTCAATGCCTGCCTGTTGGGCTATATGTTTTGCGGCTGGGTTATGCTCGATTGCCGCTTCGATTGTCTCGCCCGCAAGCACCGTGTTGTCGGCAATTACCACGGTTTCGCGCGGTTTGTCGTATTCATAGGGCACCTTATCCCAGAAATTCCCCTTAAATGTCACATTTTTCAGTGGTGGTATTACATCTAAAGCTACCGGCGTGTCGGCTCGGTAAATAATATTGCTTTCTACGCTTGTCCAAGCCGTGGCGTAATCGGTATAAAGTCCAAAATTATAAGAGGTCAGTACGTCACGAATAACATTGCCGCTTACAACCGCGCCGTCCCCATACGATGTGCCCTGCGCACCGGCAAGGTTAATGCCTCCGCCATCTGCTAACACGCCCACACTGTTAAATACTAGGTTGTTGGTGATTTTTGTACCGCGCGTTGCGTTGTCTCCGTACGCTACAATTCCGGAATGTGGCACATCGTTGACCTGGTTGTGGGCAACCACTGTATGCTGCGCTTCTACAAGTAACACTGCCGAGGAACCGTGGTATTCGCAGCCCGTATGGTGCAGCCAGTTGTTTTCTATACGATTATGCTTGGTTTCCTGGTTCGGAATTTTATCCGCAGAGGTGCTGCCGAGCGTCATTGCTGTAGCCGAGATATCCTCAAAAATATTTCCGGTTACTGTATTGAATGAGCAACCTGCGGTAAATTCTAAGCCGCCCGTGCCGAAGTGAACAAAACGGTTATTTTCGAAGGTGATCGCCCGGGCGTGTTCAAAACTAAGTGCGCTTGGCGTAAGTTCGGACGCACTCGGGACCGTCACCCACGACTCTTTGCTCAGTGGGATTTTCTGAACGCCGCCACCCGTGTAATACGTTGCGCCGTGGTAATGTACAAAACCATTTGGCCCACTGGGCTGCTGCCACGTTGCGTGTGCAAACGTCAGCCCGCGGAACGTAATGTTGCGTAGTGGTGTGTTTTCTGTGCCACTGCCATGAATAAGCATTTCCAGCACGGGGATAACAGCCTGCACCGTCCCCATATCTTCGTCAGCTCGAGGAATGTAGTAAAGTCTGTGCGCGCCGGGCCTAGTGCTGTCAAATACAAATGTGCCAGGTTCTTTTAAGAACCCAAGCCCATTCTCGATGTGCGTAGGCCGGTATAGGCCTGCTTCCGAGACACTGTTTTTTCCATCAGTGGCCGTGACATTGGACTTATAGAGGCTGCTCGCCCACTCGTAAGCGGGCTGCTTCATAATGATGCTTCTAGATTTAGGGCTCGTTTTGGTAGTGTCCACGCCAATACGCGCCTCAGACCACGGGTAGATGCCAGTGTATACAAATTCCAGGTCAGCTGCATTGCCCCATGCTTGTGGTTCTGTGTCGTGCACGTCGTAGCCAGATGCTGTTTGGACGAACGATTCTGGCATATCTTTCAACGCTGCGCGTGCAGCACGTTTGTCATTAACGAATAATTGGCGGGTTTTGGCGGCGCCTATTTCTGCCATCCAGATATTTTTATCGGCATCATGCAGGTGCCAGTTGGCAACTTCCTTGCCACCGCTTATAAGAGCTTCTTCATGCGCATCGGTCCCGTAACCATAGGCCTGGTAAATAACCCGGAAACCATGTAACCCAGCGTCACTCTCGGCCGTAAGTTCTAAGGGCGACGTAAGTTGGTGAGTGCCTGCACCCAAGGTAATAATGACATCCGCCTGCATTGTGGAGATATATTCGCGCGCCTTTTTTTGCGCAGCGGAAAGTGTTGCAAGTGGTTGCTCCAGGGTACCGGGCGAATCATCGTTACCGTTTGGCGCTACAAATAGTTCGTTTATCTGGTGTGCCACGCGCGCTCCTTTACTTTTGGGTAATGCTATCCTGAGCCTAACACAGGCCGCGTATCTATTCAAATTTGAATACTGTATGTTACAGTAGCAGTATGTCGGCAAGATTAATGGTACTTGGTGTTATTAAACGTGAAGGACAAGCGCACGGCTATAAGGTATATAGCGAGCTAACTTCATGGCGAGCGGAGACATGGTCAAAGACACGGCCAGGTTCTATTTACCATGCGATTACTCAATTAGAAAAAGAAGGCTTTATACAAAAAGTCGGTAGTACAAAAAATCAAGGTCCGTCCCGCACCAATTACCGTATTACTGCTGCGGGCAAGCAGGAACTGGTCCACCTCATTGAGAAAACCCTTGTCGATTACGACTTAGAAGTTTTTGCTGCCGGCATGGCGTTTATGCATCAGCTGCCGCGCGGGCGCGTTATTGAACTGGCAAAACAGCGCCTTAAAGCTTACGAGAAAGTTAGTGTCTTTTTGGAAACATTGCCGCAAGAAAAACAGCCGACCACGCCAGCCAAGCATCCAGAGATTATAGGCGCTTGGAAGTATTTTTTTGACGGTACGAGTATATGGCAGCAGGGTTTTATTGAACGTCTTGAGAATGGGTATTATCTGTTTGACGGCGAGGATTTGTAAACTCACCTTAGCGATGCCGCTAACAGCCGAGCTCTATCAATTTCCCGTGCATAGCATTTAAGCTGGGGTAGATGGTGTTCCAATTCTGGGCTACGTGGCCAGCCAGCTATTATTACAGATAAAAGACGTTCAAAATTGGACGTCTTTTGTTATAATATATGTATGAATACGACTAACCAAAAACGAGAAAAAGTAGTCAAACAAGCTATTGCTAATGAAAAGCTTGAAGGGCTAAAAGTGTCTCCAGAGGCGCGTAAAATTGCCGATAGCTACGTTGCCGGTAAGGCATCAGCTAGCTCGGTTGCCGCCAAAATCCGAGCTCGCTACGGAAGCCTGTAATAGATGGCTTTCGTCGATCCGTATTACGACGAGAACATCGGCGATCTCCGGAACCTACTGGGCGCCAAGTCATCGAAGGAGCTTAAAGAGCTTGAGCCCCAAATTGTCTTTGCGAATGAACTTGAGCTTGAGTCAGTTGGCATCCCGAGGACGAATGATTTAACTGAATTATTACTTATTCATAAGCAACTATTCAAAGGTGTGTACGATTGGGCTGGCCAGATCAGAACGGTCGATATCAAGAAAAACGCCGAAGGTGCGGAATACTTCCTGATTGTTGCCAAGATCAGTGATGCGGCTGTCTTTGTTTTTACTGAGCTTGCCAAAGAAAATTATTTGCAAGGCCTGAATCGAGAAAATTTCATCGAACGCTTGGCGTATTTTTACGACCAGCTCAATTACATCCATCCCTTTCGTGAGGGCAATGGCCGGGCACAACGAGTATTCTGGAACAGGGCCGCCAAAGATGCCAGCTACGAGCTTGACTGGACCTTAGTGGTTGGTGACGAGAATGATGAAGCCTCTAGACGAGCCGCGGAAGAGATGGACCTATCTGGGCTTGAGGCGCTGTTTGTTAAAATTGTCCGTGTCTAAGCTAGTCGCTGGAATCCTTTTTAAGCACTTGGCGGACCGCTTGTATTTCGGCATGCTTGCCCTTAACAGGCTCAAGGTCTTCAAAAGTTTGGAATAGGTTCACTATCCCCAGCCAAGAAATTATTTCCGCACATTCCTCCCATTCTGATCAATTCTGGTACCATTTAACTAAGTCTAGCTTGCGTCGTCTGCGCAACGCATTAATACTGGTTAGTATGCGAAAAAAGGCGCAACCACGCACACCACCCACGTCATCTGAGCAATTATTAGAGCAAACAACCGCAGAAGTCGCGGATATATTTGCGCGATTTGAAGTTGACAGACATATTGAACCGCGCCAATTCGCCAACGCACTGATCTCATACGACGACCCCAAAACCTTCACATCCAAACTGTTGCCGCTCATTGAAGAGCAATCGGGAACTCATGCCCTGGAATTACACAATGCATTACTGGGTGAGATTATGGCGATATATAATCGTTTACCCCGCGTCTCGCTTGGTAACTTAAGCAGCCTTGAGCTGTATGAGAACTTGCAGGCGCTATCAGTCGAGCCGACTGCGGCTCCAGGCGAAACACCGACATCGGAGCTTGTAGCGGATATGCGGGCTTTTCTAGGATACTGCCGCGACAGCCCGCCGCGCCTCACCGCTAAGCTGGGGCGACTGCCAGAAAAAGAGCTTGCCGCCTTCAATAGTCTCCGTCAGCACCCTACGCCCCTAGAACAGAAAGTGGGGGACTACACCTTCCGACAACGTCACGAGGACGAAGTATGGCAAATAGACCTTATCCGCCAGATTGCCGAAGTCACCCATGCCGTATACCGGCGCAAGGGGAGCCTGCGTCTCGCCAAGCGCGGGCGAGGTTGGCTAGATCTTGATGTCGAATCTCAGTGCCTAGGCCTATTTTTAGCTTGGTGCAGTGAGGTCAATTGGGACTATATTACGCGTCTAAGCGCCAATGAATCGTTCCAAGACCACTATGCCCTCGTCTTTAATACGCTATTGGCCCTTCAGCGCCGCGACAGCCAGCTAAACTTGGACTGCATCGACGACATCTGTATGCCCCTTGCCCACCCTCACGTATCGGCACCAGTCGATGAGCGCCGATATCTACGGGGTGAAAGCTACTACCTCCTGCTACGCCAGCTTGAATATTGGAGCATAGTAGAACCTAAACCCGGGTTACAGCCTAGGTCGAGCTGGCAAAGCTATGCCAACACTTACATAATCACGCCGCTTGGCCGGTGGCTGCTGGGCGAAGCACTCTTGCGAGGATGAATACTAACCAGACAAATTCATAGCAATGCCGCCAGCGGTAAAGTTGTTCGTTTTTATAGCTCAAACCATATAGTTTTATCGCTCATGATGAGCTATAATTACTACCAATATGAGCGATAAAGTACATCTCACTTCAAGACAATCAGATATCTTAAGGCTGTTCGATTGGCACAAAAAAGTCTCTAGCGGGTTACTTCTTGAGACATTGGGCGGAAACATATCCATTGCAACACTGAAGCGCGACTTATCAGTATTGGCTGAGCGTCGATACATTACGAGAAGCGGCGGTAATAAAGATTCGGAGTACGCCCTAACCGGGCGCGGATTAATCCACCGACCCTTCGACCTCGGCAGTTACTATACGATTCCCGACAGTGAGCGCAAAGCTTTGCTGCAATTTAACCAAGATATCTTCAATACTCTGCAGTCTAATAGTCTCTTTTTTGAAGATGAGATCAAGACCCTAGACCAAGCCACAAAATCGTTCAAGCAAAACGCCGTCAACGCTAGTGACGTGATCCACAAGAAAGAGCTTGAACGATTTGTGATTGAATTTTCGTGGAAATCTTCCAAAATAGAAGGGAACACTTACACATTGCTCGAAACGGAGCGACTTATTCGAGAGGGCCTCAAGAAGAATGATCGCTCCGATTTTGAAACGTCAATGATCCTGAACCACAAAAAGGCCTACGAATTCCTGCTAGAGCAAACCAAAAACGGCTCGCTGGAGCTAAGCCGGCGAATGCTCGAAACTATCCACTCGCTCGTTGTGAGCAATCTGGATATTAATTCTGGACTGCGGAAGACTGCGGTAGGCATCTCTGGCTCGCTCTATCGTCCACTATCCTTAGTCTATCAAATCGAAGAACAACTAAATGCGCTCTTGGACTGCATAAACGCAAAGGCCAGTCCTTACGAAAAAGCCTTGGTAGCTGTACTCGGAGAAAGTTATTTGCAGCCATTCGATGACGGGAATAAGCGCACCGCGCGAGTGCTCGCCAATGGGTTGCTACTGCAGACAGGTTATGCGCCCTTGTCGTATCGCAGTGTCGACGAGCAAGATTACAAAGAAGCTTGCCTGATCTTCTATGAGCAAAATAGCATTGAGCCATTCAAGAAACTCTTTATTGAGCAATATGTGTTCGCGGCTAATAATTACAATATTGCCAATAATTCCTGAACACCTAGCGTAATAGTCCGTCTTCGCCTTGATCTACATCAAGCATTTGGCGGACCGCCTGAATGTCGGCTTGCTTGTCCTTAACAGATTCGAGATCCCCAAAAGTTTGGAATATGTCACGCTCCCAATATACTAAACACACCCCTCACATAACTAGCTAGCAACAGGGGCATATAATTTGTAATATTGTGGTAGATAGAACCACGAGGAGTGTTCGGTATATGGCCAAAACTTTTGACCCACAACTAAAACAAGAAATACTGTCCGCCGTAAAATCCGGCAGCATGACCCAAGCCGAAGCCTGTAGGTTGTACGGCGTCAGCTCTGCAGCCATGAGCACCTGGTGCCGCCAGGATGTAGTTGGCGGCGAGAAAAACTACATAACCCAGATAACCAGCAAGCGTGAATTAGATAACGCCTACCGCGTCATTGGTAAGCTGAACTTGCTTAGACATCTTCATCGGAAACTTGTCGAATGAATATTCTTTCCTTATACACGCCGCATATTGCCGAACTTATATCCGGCGTAGGCGCCGACCTAGAGCCATGGGAACTTATCGACCAACTGCCCGAAATTTTAACCAAGTTATCTGCTGAGCTAGGTGAAGAATACGAGATCAAGGGCACTACCTTCATTCACCGAACGGCTAAAGTGCATCCGACGGCTATATTGCAAGACATTGTCATTATTGAAGCCAATGCTTCAGTCGGTCCGCATGCCATGCTCCGCAATGGTGTTTGGCTGGGGCAAGGTGCGCATATCGGCGGCTCGGATGAAATCAAACAAAGCATAATTGGTTTAAATTCTGCTGTGGCGCATTTAAATTACGTTGGAAATTCGATCATTGGTGATGATGTAAATATTGAAGCCGGCGCTGTATTGGCAAACCACCACAATGACCGCGATGACAAAAACATTTGGGTTCTGATTGATGGCGAGAAGGTTAAGACTGGCGTCAAAAAATTTGGCGCTCTCGTGGGTGACCGCTCACGAATCGGTGCGAACGCTGTCACGACGCCAGGCACTATTTTTGAACCCGCCACAATTGTGAATCGTCTTGAGCTAGTCCAGCAAATTCCTGCTTAGAATCAGGATAGTTATCATTGAGCACATGTATTTTTTGATACATTAGTAACAAACTTGGCAGAATGGTGTTCCAATTTTGGGCTACCTGGCCAGTCATTTGCTGACGAAGTTTTTAGGGTTCATCAGGCCTCATTTATAGTGATGTATTTCAGGGACAATAACCTCTTGTGAAGTTGTTTAGACCAACAGCTTTGAGCCTAACTTATCAAACATGTCACGGAGTTTCCCGACTATCTCAGGATTACCCGTCAGTACGGTATGACTGGTAAACGATGCTTCTTCTCCGGCTAGTGTCTGTACCACGCCTCCTGCTTCGCGAATGATCAAAAAGGCCGCAGCGTTATCCCATGGCTTCAAGCCATTATGATGATAAGCGTCAAATCGGCCACAGGCAATATAAGCCATAATTAATACGCCGCTGCCCGGACAACTTGTCCATGGCATGGTGCCACTTTGCTCGTAGATGGCTAGGTGACGTTTGAGATTACGTACCATGGCCGCATCGTCATAGCTGTTGCTGGTAGCGATGCTTGCTCCAGTTATTTCCTGCTGCTTTGAAACGTAGATTGTTTCACCGTTGCGGGTAGCTCCTTGGCCTTTGACTGCGCCATATAGCTCATCCTTGTAAGGGTCATAGACGACGCCAGCAGCAATTTTCCCGTCCGCGATATAGCCAATTGAGACAGCGGACTCTCTCATGTCTCGTTTGAAATTAAACGTCCCGTCAATCGGGTCAATGACAAATCCGGTGAAATCTGGTTCGTACATTGCCCGGCGAATGGCTTCGTCGTGTTCCTCAGAAAGCACCTGCGCATCAGGGAATAGGTGCTTCAGCTCTGCCTCTATAAGATGTTGCGCCTTAATATCGCTGACTGTCGCAAAGTCTTTTGCATTGCTTTTTTCTTTCGAATCACGCTCCGGTTTCTCTAAGAATTGGCGTCCCGCAACTGTAGCAATTACAGCCATGTGGTCGTAGGCAGTGGTTAGGTCCATAGCGATAGTATAGCAAAAAAGCGTCGATACTCTTTTCAGTAGAGGCTTTATCGAGTAGTGCTCATTAAAAAAGCTAATCATTTAGGGGTTTTTGTATTTCTCATTACCTCTGAACTGAGTGGTATAATAAGTACGCAATGAAAAATTATTGCTTTATTGATGGCCAAAACCTACATCTCGGTACTGCAAGTGCCGATCCTGCCTGGCATATTGATCTCTATAAGTTCCGCATTTATTTGCGCGAGAAATATCATGTCGAAAAGGCATTTTATTTTTTGGGTTATGTTCAAGAGGGAGTAAAAATCGAGCAGCTCTACGAAACTATCCAGAACGCCGGTTTTATCCTTGTATTCCGTCAGCACAATTCGGCAATGATTGGCAATAAGAAAGGCAATGTAGATTCTGACATCATCTTTTCTGTTATGAAGCGCCTACAGAAAGATAAAGATTTTGACAAAGTAGTGCTCGTGTCTGGTGACGGCGACTATAAGATGCTCATTGACTACCTTATTGAAGAATCAAAGCTTGAAAAAATATTATTCCCCAATAAAAAGTTCCGGTCATCCTTATATAAACAGATTGGTGCATCCTATTTTGCGTATTTAGACGACCGGGACGTAAAGAGAAAGATTGCGCATACTAAAGTCGCAAGAGTGCTACACAAAGAAAAAAGCTCCTTAGGCAATTAACCGTTCGGAACTTCTTTCGTCTTGATAGCTGAATTGTAGCATTCTGATGCAAAAATAGCAATAAACCATGCTCAACACGGAATGCTTTTAGCCACGGTGCGGCCTCAATGAGGCCGCACCGTGGAGACGCTATTACTGTCCTAACTGCTTGCGGGCATCTGCCTGGGCTTTGGGCCCATCGGGCAGCCAGCGTACATTGTCGTGGTTGAGCTTGCTGCCGTCCCTGGGAAACAGCACTGTCAGCTCGTTGGTGTAGGGATTGTGAATGATCATACGCAGGCCGCCGTCGGTCGTCTGGAGGGTGGCGATGGGGTAATCCGGCGCGTGAATATCCGGACTCGGGAGTGTGGTGTTGCAGACGTACTCGAGGGTAGTGTCTTCATCCCACCCGTTCGTGGGAGCGAACCCCTCACCCAGACGTTTACCATCGGCTTTTGCATTCCACTCCAGAATCACCTTGAGCGTTCCGCTCTCGGTGTCACTGGGAGGGTTAAACTCCAGCGTACTAATCCGCCCTCGATAGGCGTAGCCCTTTGTTCCGTTCTGGATGTCCAGTTCTCCGCCCGTGAACATGTCGATGACGGCGGCGAGTACAGGGTCCATGGGACGCTCCTCAGCGTAGCGCGCATTGCGCAGTAGGACAACTAATAGCTAACAAATTATACTATATTATACCTATTTGCATAGGTGCAGCTTCGTTCCCCAATAAAAAGCGAACAGGGTATACTATTTATAAGCTTAAGATTTAAAGGAGTGGATGTGGTAAGACTGTATGTAAGGACATTTGCGAGTCAGCTTTTTGCATTGGGGATAGCATGGGTAATTATGTTGAGCATTGCGTTAGTACATGCGGCTCCAGTATCTGCCGCCGCGCAGGCGCCAAAATATTTTATTTTTGACAATGTCCATAGCCAGATGTGTCTAGATTTGTCTACGCGGACTTCTTACGGCGAACCCCAGTTGGTCCAATCGATCTGTGACCGCAGTTGGTGGCAGCAGTGGGAACGGCTTGATGCCTACGCAAAGCCATCCGATGCTACCTATTGGTTTGAATTTGTTAACCGGGCAAACCACCATTGCCTGGACGTAGCAGATAGCAGCTTGGGTAATGGTGCGGCAGTGATATCCGGATATTGCGATGGTGGCGATAGCCAGCGCTGGGCAATGGAACTTACGAGTAGTTATGGTGTTTATGTTTTGCGCAACCTTAAGAGTAAAAAAGTGCTCGAGATATATGGTGTTAGTAAGTCGTATCGGGCGCCTGCTGTGCAATGGGACTGCTGGTGGGGGCCAAATCAACGCTGGTATGGTAGCAAGGTGTAGCTTATGAACGCTTAGGGTATTTGGTCGCACAGGTATCGCTCTGCAAAACAGTATCTTCAGGTATAAAATTGTATGTATGCAAAAAATACATTAGTCATTAATCTGCAATCATTAGCATGATACGATTAACCCATATGAGTGATACAAATCCGCAACAGCAGCAGAATTCTCCTAATGTGCCCTGCCAGGTATGCGGCGAACGCACTATCTCGGAATACCGCAGTTTCGATATTTGTCCGGTGTGCGGGTGGGAGGATGATGGTCTGCGCGAAGACCCGGACAAGCCGGAGGATGGGCCTAATGGCACCATTAGCCTGACTGAGGCGCGCAAGAATTATAGACAGTTCGGTAATTATTGCGGGTTAGTTAAACTTCCTACCGGCAACGATAATCCGAAGTAGAGCCTATACGGCTTATGCTAATATAGGACTAATGAATGCAAGAGGTTACTAATGACGCGTCTTCCTGTTCCAAGTTCGGATAGTGGCGTTTGGGGTGATGTTTTAAACGATTTTTTGAGAATTGAACACAACAATGACGGCACGTTAAAGAACGCCGCCCGCCCTGCCGATGTTGCAGCTAAATATAGTAAGCCCGCAAGTGGCATCCCTGCAACCGATTTAAGCTCGGCGGCCCAAACCTCTCTTACGACTGCCGATGCAAGAGACGCAGCTAAGCTTCAAGGCAGGGTCGTATCTACCTCTGCCCCGGCGGATACACAAGTATTGGCATATTCCGTGGGTGCTGCGGCGTGGGTGCCAAGCACTGTTAGCTCAACTACCGTTAGTGACGCCACTACTGCCACCAAGGGTCTTATACAACTTGCGGGAGACTTGGCGGGGACTGGCAGTGTTGCGAGTGCGCCGGTTATAAGTGATGGTGCAGTCACTGCGGTTAAAATTGCGAGTGGGACCATTACCAATGCCGAAGTTTCACCGGCCGCGGCTATCGCAAAGTCAAAGCTGGCAGCGCTTACTATTGGAGATAGCGACATCAGTGCAATTTCCCAGAGTAAGGTCACTAACCTTACTTCCGATCTTGCAGCAAAGGCTGCCGATGCAAGTGTTGTACATTTAGCGGGCACCGAAACGATCAGCGGTATAAAAACATTCAGTGCATCGCCACTCGTACCAACACCGACAACCTCCACGCAAGCAGCCAATAAGTCATATGTGGATAACGCCGTCACCGCTGGTGCGGTTGATGCAACAACTACCAGCAAAGGTATTGTGCAGCTTGCCGGAGATCTTGCAGGTACCGCCAGTGCGCCAACGGTACCAGGCTTAGCTGCAAAACAGGCTGCTGACGCCACACTCACCGCTCTTGCCGCCCTCGATGCTACGGCTGGGCTGGTCGTAGAGACTGCTGCCGATACTTTTACCAAAAGAACACTCACAGCTGGTTCTACTAAAATCACGGTTACAAATGGCTCTGGTGCAGCCGGTAATCCGACTATTGATGTAGCTGAAGCTAACTTTGTTGGTATACCGCAAAGCGCAGTCACTAGTCTCACGGCTGATCTTGCAGCAAAGACCGATAAATCAACCCTAACGACCAAAGGTGACCTATACGTCGCCACAGCGGCAAGCACTCTTGCCCGCCTCCCCGTTGGTACAAACGGCCATGTTTTGACTGCCGACAGCGTGCAATCTTCGGGCGTAAAGTGGGCAGCTGGCAGCGGCGCAACGGCACTCAGCGGCTTGTCTGATGTCACCGTCACCTCCCCTTCAAATAGTCAGGTACTTGCTTACAACACAACCACTAGCAAATGGGAAAACCAGACAAACAGTGGTGCCGGATGGAACGTACTGGTGTCGGTTACTGCCGATGGCACCACCGATGCGGCGCCTACAATCCAAGCCGTATTGGATGCTCTATCGAGCTCCAGCCATTCATATGAAGTGGTTGTGGAAGGAACAACTAAGGGTACTATTTTTATTAACAGCAAGGTCCGCATCTCTACCGACAACACTAAAGTACGGTTTAGGGCGCCCGTACTCGTCGGTACAGCCGTAGACCCAGATGGGTTTGGCGGGTTTTCGGTACGCGGCACCGTGCAGGGCACGACGACGATCTCTTCTGGCGCGACGCGTGGCTCATCGCAAGTAGTCGTAGCGTCAGCTAGTGGTATCACGGCCGGACGGCTTGTACGCATCTTCGACAACGATACCTCGGGCGGGGCATCGGCCGGGTACAAGAGTGAGATGGCTGAGGTTGTGGACGTAAGTGGCACCACCCTCTACCTTGACCACGCGCTCTACCACACCTACTCTGGCACGATATCTCTTGAAAATGTTAACAGTGTTACCGGTTCGGGCTTTGAGGATATCATAGCGACCTTCTCCGGGCAACAATCGGCAGGCTTTCTATTTGTCCTCAAAATGCAATACGTCCGAAATTGTTTCATTCGCAATTGCCATTTTAAGGGGAACCGGACTAATTCATGGTCCCGCGAATGTATGAACCTGCGGTACGCCTACCGCTGTCTGGTTGATAATTCGTCGGCATCCTTTGGCTGGAATTATGCCGTTGGCTCAACGTATGACTATGGGTTTAGTGCCGATTCTGCTACCGAATGTTACTGGTCCCGATGTTGGGCGAGCAACCTCAGGCATGCGTTCACAGCCGATAAAGGGTGTGCTGGCCTCGTGTATGACTCGTGTACATCAGACAATACCCTGGCAAGCGGCTTTGACCTTCACGGTAACTGGTGCCGCGATATCACGTATTCGGCTTGCAGAGCTGACAGTTCAATAACGTATTCGGCAGCAGACGGCCAGCGCATGGGCTTTTTGGCTGGTAACACAACCTTTATTAACGGTTGTCAAAATATCACCTACGTTGGTTGTGTGGCACGCAACTTCGTACCTTACACCACCAGCGGAAGCGGTAGCGGTGATGGCGCTGGATTCGGAGTTGTCGATGGCTGTGCGAACGTCACGTACCAAGGATGCAGGACATACGACTGCGAAGAGGGAATACTTATCCTTTCCCAGATCGGACAGCCTATTACCAATATTGGCATTTATAACTGCGAATTCTCGAACATCACGTCTTCGGCTTCGGCTAATATCCCTATCTATGTCAATGCAGGCGTTGCGCCAGAGGACGTCAATGGATTAGTTATTGATGGCTGCCGGTTTATCAATGACAATGCCATGGCTTCTCTTCGTATCTACGGTAATAGTGGTAATAAATTAGCTGATGTTGTCGTGACCAACTGTACCTTCAATCGCTCAACGCTCACGGCTGGAGTGCATACCATTGACGCACGCTATGTCGACAATCTTGTCGTACAAAACAATGTCTTTAACCGCACCAACAGAGGTGTGGCGCTCCTGGGCTGTCCGAATGCCGCAGTACTTTACAATGTCTTCAGTTCACTTGGTAATGGTACGCTGGCAAGGGATACCATCCTAGACAGCGGTGGCAACACAAACTTTGTTTTCGCTAAAAATTCAATCGTCGGCTACCAGCCAACATCATGGTCGACGGCGATTAGCTCAACCGGTGCGTATGTGGAATTCATGAATACCAAGCAATTATACACGACGGTAGGCAGGCCAGATGCTTCAGTGGTACGTGTTGGTGCAATGTATTTTGACACTACGCTCAATAAGCCCGTTTGGAGCGATGGGACAAACTGGCGTGATGCTGCCGGAACAATAGTTTAGGTTGTAACCAATCCCCCTTATGCTAAACTAAAAACAGTAATAGAGACAAACACGCTAATATGTCCCGCCTCCCTAATCCTGGTTCTGACTCTGGTTCATGGGGTGATATCCTCAATGATTTTCTTGTCCAGTCCCACAATACTGACGGGACGCTAAAAACCAGTGCCGTCATTGCCAGTGGTGCCGCCACCGACAGCACCGTTGTCCACACCACCGGCGCTGAAACCATTGCCGGTACTAAGACCTTCCAGGCTTCCCCCGTTGTTCCTGCCCCAACCCTTGGCGGCCACGCCACCACCAAAACCTACGTAGACGCTACGGTAGGCGCTGGAGCACCCGATGCAACAGCTAGTTCCAAGGGCGTGGTGCAATTGGCCGGTGATCTTGGTGGCACAGGTACATCCGCAACCGCTCCAGTTATTTCAGACAATGCCATTACAACCGGTAAAATAAATGCCGGTGCGGTGACTGGTGTGAAGATCGCCAACACAACTATTACTGACGCCAACATCTCTGCCTCTGCTGCCATTGCCAAATCCAAGCTGGCCAGCCTGAGCATTGGCGATGCCGATGTCAATACGATCTCTGAGAGTAAAGTGACGAATCTGACAAGTGATTTGGCCGCCAAACAAACCGCCGACGCCACCCTCACCGCCCTTGCCGCCCTCGACACTACAGCTGGCCTGGTCGTAGAGACTGCTGCCGACACCTTCACCAAGCGAACACTCACAGCTGGCTCCACCAAACTGACCATTACTAACGGCTCAGGCGCTGCCGGCAACCCAACGATTGACGTTGCCGAAGCTAACTTTACTGGTATACCAGAGGCGGCGGTGACGGGGCTGGTGGGTGATTTGACTGGCAAAACATCGACAGCCCGGCAAATTATTGCCGGTACCGGACTAACCGGTGGCGGTGACCTCACGGCCGACCGGACGCTGACCGTCAGCTATGGCGTCGCGACCGATATTCAATTGCCCGGTACACAAGCAGCTGGCTCAACCGGCAAGGCAGCCGATGCCGGCCATGTCCACCCGGTAACGCAGTGGATACCAAGCGATAATGGCTTCCTGAGCGCTGTGACGCCACCAGAACTTGCTACCAGTGGTAGCGGTGCGCTCACTGCTGGCACTGTCTACCTGGTCAAATTGCCGGTACGGTCCGCCTTTACAATGACCACCATATGGTATCGGGTGTCAACCCTCGGATCGGGTGCTTCAAGTGGCTCGTTTGTCGGCGTTTATAACAGCTCCGGCAGCTTACTGTCAAGCTCATCGGATATAGGCGCTAACCTTGTCGCGACTGGCGTTTATTCTACTGCGCTGACCAGTGCGCAGGCACTGACAGCCGGGACATTTGTTTGGATCGCCTTTCTCGAAAACCTTGCTGTTACACAAGCTCAGCTCAATAGTTTTGCAGCCGCCTCCAGCGCACTCGTCAACTCCAACCTAACACGCACGACATTTCGCACGGCGACACTTATTACGGGAGGCCAGACCTCCTTGCCAGCCTCGTTCACACCCTCTACAGCTATCACGAACAGCTCTACAGCCGGTATCCCCTTATGGTTTGGGGTAAGTTAATGTATGATTGTAAGCATAAGCAAGAGGCTGCATGACAAGATTACCAATTCCCGGCTCAGACAGTAATACATGGGGTGTTGTCCTTAACGACTTCTTAAGTGTCGAACATAATAATGACGGGACTCTCAAGACGTCAGGCAGCCTGGCTGCTAAAGTGGATACAACCGATACCCGGTTAACCAATGCCCGTACCCCTCTGTCGCACGCCAGCTCCCACGCAACCGTGGGCAGCGATCCAATAAGCGCTACTTCAATCGGTGCAGTCAGCAGCACTGGCGGCGGCAAAGAAACCAGTGCTTTGCAGACCGCTTCTACTGCCAGTACGGCCATTAATCTTTCAAATGGCAATGTACAAATGCTAACACTGGCTGCCGACACGACTATTTCTTTAAGCGGCGCGACAAATGGCGTAGCCTGTTCGCTGGGCTTGTATATAAAGCAAGACGCTACGGGCGGGCGGGCGTTAACCTGGCCTGCAAGCATAAAGTGGCCAGGCGGGGCAGCGCCGACGCTCTCGACCGCACTTAATAAAGTTGACCTCGTGGTGCTCGAAACACTCGATGGCGGTACAACGTGGTACGGGTCTTTAGCGGGGGCTGATTTTAGATGAGTGGACGACGTCACCATCGTCCACCGGTTACTATTTTATCTGCCTATGATAGCCGGGTCATTACCGACTCGCCAGCTCTGTATCTCACCCTTGCCGGGGGAAGCTCCGGTGTTGCTGACCGCACCGGTAATGCCCGCACCGGCCAGGCTGTAAATGCACCGGTCATTACAACATTCCCAAACGGTGATCCGGCAACTGTTTTTGACGGCGCCACGCAGTACATCGAAATACCGGACGACGATGCTTTAAGTGTTACGAAAACCGGGGTCTTAAGCATTGAGGCCTGGATACGTCCTGATGTTTTGGAATTCCCGAACGTTGAAGGCTCCGGTTACGTGCACTGGCTTGGGAAGAATACTTCTGGCCAAAGTGAATACTCAGCACGCATGTACTCGTTCACCAATAGCGAGAACCGTCCCAACCGTATCTCCGGTTACTCATTCAACCTCACGGGCGGGCTAGGCACCGGTAGCTATTTTCAGGATGCGGTGAGCACCGGCCAGTGGGTATACTATGTACTTATCATTAATACGCTTAATACGAGCGGCACCTACCCAACCGGCTATACTAAAGTCTATAAAAACGGGGCGTTGCGTGACCAAGACGCCCTCGCCAATTACAACATCACGCCCGGTGATGGCACCGCACCACTGAGAATTGCCTCGTCTAGCCTTAGCTCCTTTTTTAAAGGTGCGATTGCAAAAGTGGCGGTCTATGGCTATGAGCTATCACCTACGACCATTCGTGACCACTACCAAATAATCGTGCCGCCTATAACCGGCAGTTCGGCATTTATTAAGAACGTAGGAACGGCCAGCAGTAAGACTGCCGGAACAACGCTAGCTATTACCGTACCAGATGCCGGAGTGTCTGCTGGCAGTACATTAATTGTGCGGGTTGCCCATGAGTATACTGTTGGTGCGCCGACAATGGCTGACAGCCGTGGCAATACCTACACGCGCGACCAAAGCTCGCCAAACGGGGCAACTACAATGCGCGCATCATTATTTTCCGCCCAAATAAACAGCCGTCTAGAAGGTGGCGATACTATTTTACTGACGACATCGGCAAGCACGTCCGTACGAGTGATGACCGTGGATGAGTTTTCTCATATTATTTTTACCTCACCCCTTGATGTAAAGAACAGCACCAGCAGCGCTGGCTCAACCACGCCGGGCACTACAATTCCAATTGTCACCACCAATGCCGACGATATGCTCATTGGTATGGTTGCCGTTCTAGGGCCAACCGATGAAGGTTATACCGAAGATACCATCGAGCCATGGAACGGATTATCCCGGAGCGGTACGACCGGTGGTGCGGCCACAAGCAACGTCACCGTCAATGGCGCATACCAAGCGATAGGCGCCACGGGCAGCCATAAATACCAGCCGACGCTTGGTGTCAGCGAAAGTTGGATTGAAATTATTGCAGCATACAAAGCGGGAGTAGCGGTTATTACTCCGCCCGTGATTGGTAGCGCAAGCTTTATCCAAAACATCGGCTCCGCCAGTAGTAAAGTGAGCGGATCAACACTAACCATAACCGTACCGGCCGGGGGTGTACCCATAGGACATACCCTGCTGCTCCGCGTCGTGCATGATTACACCGTAGGTGCGCCGACCGCCACTGACCCACGCGGCAATGCGTACACACGCGACCGCACTGCTACAAATGCTGGCACTACTATGCGTGCATCATTCTTCTCCGCCCTCGTTACAACAGCACTACAGGGTGGAGACATCATCACCATTAATCTAAGCGTGAGTGTTGCTGCACGGGTTGCCGTTGCTGACGAGTTTGCGAATATCGCCGGGCCGACCAGCATTGACGCTCAAAACGGGTTGTCCAGCACGAGTAGCACCCCTTCGTTACCAAACACCACCACCAACGCCGATGACCTTTTGATCGCGATGGTGGGTGTTGAAGGACCACTAGACGACGCTTATACCGACGACACAATACGCCAATGGAGCGGTCTGACGCGTGCAGGCACCACTGGCGGGGTAAGCACGAGCAATAAAACCATCAACACTGCTTACCGTAGTGTTGGCAGCACCGGCACATATACCTACGCACCGAATTTAGGAGCAAGTGCAAGCTGGATCGAGTTTTCCATGGCATACAGAAACGGGGCACCAGTTATTGTACCGCCGCCTGTTGGCACCGCGACTTTTGTGCAAAACATAGGCACAAACAGTAGTAAAACAGCTGGCGCCACACTTACCATCACGGTTCCTGTTGGCGGCGTACCAATCGGCCATACCTTAATTGTGCGTGTTTTGCACGATTATACCGCAGGCGCACCAACCGTAACGGACACTCGTAGTAATACCTACACTCGCGACCGTACCGCAGCAGACGGCGGCACTGTCATGCGTGCTTCGATCTACTCCTGCCCGGTGACTACCGCGCTGCTTTCCGGTGACATAATCACCATAACCCTGAGTGCCAGCGTCACCGTTCGCAGCACAACCATAGATGAATTTAGCAGCGTCTTGACCCCAACCATCGTTGACTCCCAAAATGGTTTGGCAGGAACGAGTACGTCACCAAGCTTACCAATTACCACCACCCATGCCAGTGACCTACTTATTGGTATGGTAGCTGTTGCCGGAGATACGACTGATGGTTACACCGAAGATACCGCCAATATATGGACGGGCCTTACCCGTGTAGGCACCACCGGCGGCACTGCTTCGACAAATCGCACTATCAACTCCGCATACCGTAGTATTGGCACTACAAACACGTACCACTACCAACCAACGCTCGCCACAAGCTCGCTATGGGTTGAATTCCTGGTCGCATATGAGGCTTCTTAGCTAGACACGTACGTACTGATTCGGATTATTTAGCCAGGGATACGGTATTATTCCGGGGCACGGTTAGAATACATTAGAATATTTTTTAATAAGTATGGTGACGCGGATTTTGCCGCGTCACCATACTCGCTACTTGCAGCCGTGCAGCCGTCTTGGTGATTTCACGCTCTGCATTGCCAGGCTTGCTCCTTCAGGAAAATGGAATCCGAGCAAGGGGTTCATGCCGCCTTGGTATGCGGAGTAACCCGGCGTACCGCCAACAGCGACGGTTACTGCCCTGCCGCTACATTTTTGAGCGGTTCCCCACGAGCCGTCCTGCTTAACTACCAAAGGTTGTTGGCCGTTGACCACTATCTCGGTGCTGCGGATACGGGTCACGCTATAGGCGAACCGATCGAAGAATGTGCGGATGTGATCGCCCTTGTCATGGACGTTAACTGCCCAGTAGTCGACCGTTACCGGCAAGCCTGCGCATAGCCGATTGCCAGCAGCTGTTTGTTTGAACTGAACCGTCCCGCTGCCGGTGGGCGGTGGGGTGGTCACCTCTTTTAGCCATGCCTGTTGCGCTGGCATTGACCAGTTGCTCGCATCCTGGCAGGTGCCAAATGCGGACTCGCTGGCGCTGGCAGCGGGTGTTGGGCCTGGCGGCGAAGCTGGTGCAGATGAGATGACGGCCGCTTGGTTGTTGTTTGACTCATACCAAGGTGTAAGCACCCAGGCGGTTCCGCCAGTACCAACCGAAACAACCAAGATGAGCACCACGATTGGCCGGCGTCGCCGCTTTTTCTGCCGAGGCTTTTTAGCTGTTGCGGTGCCTGGTTCAACGACCGTTTTGCCTGGATCTACCACGGTTTCATGCATAGCCGGTGTAACGGGCGTAAGTCCTACGGTCGAAAACTCAACATCCTTTGGCTCACCGTCTTCCCATGGGTCAACAGGGTCACCGAGTTCGCCGGTCTTCCATTCATCCGGCATGTTGGCTCACAATCCACAGCGAGAAAGCCAGAATGGCCGCAGCGAAGACCGCTGGTGGAATGTACATCGTCCAACGGCGCAGCAGTGGTTTGCCAGGCGAAAAAGGCGGCCGATCCTGTCGTGAAGCCTGGCCAGTGCCGCTGACGCTGAAACCACCGGAACCTGGGTTGTAGCGAGGCATCGTCAGAGCTTTCAGGTTCCGTGCTTCTGCCCAATTCCACAGCAACACGATTGGCACGCCAACAAAGCCTGGCAGTCCCCACCACCCCAGCATCCACGTTTTATACGTGAGCTCCCGGTAATGAGCGAGGCCGCAATCTTTGCAAAATACACCGCGCATCGTTTGAATGATGAACAGTAAGAGCAGTGTGCCCATTGCCTTGAACGCCACCGGTGCCGCGGGTCCGCGCCCACAATGATTGCATAAATGCAACGTAACCGTCCTTACTCGTGCGCAGAGCGCAAGTCGCGTATACAGCAAGCTGACAATGTTCCATACTATACGACATTAGCTAATTTGGGTAGTGCATGGCTGAAAGCGATTCGTGATTATTATTGTAGCAATTTAGTCAAAACCAACAGTACATTGTTGGCGGCGTAATTTTTTTATTGACGTTAATATTATAACAACGTTATAATAGATATATGATTCAAAGCATTCAAAAAATTATTAAAATTGGTTCAAGTGGTGGTGTAACTATTCCCGCAAAAGATCTTAAGCGGCAAAATATTGCATTTGGCGATGAAGTTGAAGTGATTGTTCGGCCGCTCCACGCTACAAGCAGCGGAGATCAAAATGTCCTGGCCGCTGCCAAAAGAATTCTTAATGATTATAAGAAAGACTTTGAGAATCTTGCAAAACGATGAGTATCTTGTCTCTAGAACAATTACTTGAGATGTATTCGCTTGTCGCCAAAGTAACAGGTGGAGGTGATGGCCTACGCGACCTTGGTAGACTTGAGGCGGCGATTGCCGTCCAAACACAAAATGTGTTCGGTGATGAGTTATATCCCGGCATTGTCGACAAGGCGGCTGCCCTGATTCGTGGTATTGTTGCAGACCATCCATTCGTTGATGGAAATAAGCGCACCGCAATGCTCGCGGGACTAACTTTATTGGAAATTAATGATATACGGTTTACGGCAAATCCAGGTGAGGTTGAAGATTTTGCAGTACGGATAGCTATCGATAAATTAGATGTTCCTGCAATCGTATCGTGGCTACACGAACATACGGCAGCACATTAAGGGCAAGACGACGGGCATCAGCGTGTTTAGTGACCATCACCCTAATGCGACTACGACCTTTTGCTGGAGGCTAAGCGGTTATTCTGGAGAGACACCTTTTACTGATATTATATTAATATGTCTATCGAAAGATCTTTTACTCCTATGCCAGCAGAGTCGTCTCCTGACGACTCTTGGGATGCGCCACTGCGCCGATCGGAACAGCCGCATCTAGTCGACAAGACTGGTACCGAGCAAGCACGGCATACAGAAGAATGGAATGAACCACTCACTGTAAATAATGGCCCGCGCCTGGATACTATGCCCGAGACACGCGCAGAATTAACTGCAGAACGCACAGCAACATCGGCAACAAACCCAGATATACACCTGAAGTTTACGGTACATAGCGGCCAGGAGATTGGTATGGGTGTCGAGACAAAAACGTTATTAAGTGCACGCGACGAAGACGGTAATGAATTTAGCTTCTTTGAACGTTCATCCCACGAAAAACCCGAAGAGCGGAGGGAATCAAATCACCATTATATTACTACATGGCTGGTATGCCGTGTGGCCGGTATACCAGTGGTGCCTGAGGTGTTCATAAGCGACAATGACACATTACTCGTAACCGATGTAAAAGCTGATGGTAGCGAGGCGTACGGTAAGGGTATGGCACAGGCATTGACGGGCTATTTGCACGAAAGACATCGTCCACATACAAATATTGACCGATTATTCATCGAAGCCACTGCGCCCAGCAACATAGATACCATTAAGGCAGAAGCGGAAAGGTATAGCCAATTAGCGACTCGGGCGCAGATGGAATTGCCGGATGACGATCCATTCGAATTAATCATACATCCTAACGGCACTTGGGAATTGATGATATTAGACCTCGACAGGGCAATGCACGTTGATTCGGATCATTTGGATGGCATTCTTGGCGATCGGATGGTGCGCAAAAACCGCGAAGCTGTTGATTTTTTCATGTTTCAACTGTCAAAAATACGTGGAAAGTTATTAACTGGATGACCGTGATGTTAATGCGAAATTGAGGATTTTCGTCGTTAAAGTAGCCCCGAGAAGCTGTGGATTTTACAATTAGACTATGGCTGCATGGGCATGCTAAGATTAATATATGAAGTTTTCTTTTCCCCGCAGTGGCACATTGCTTATTGTTGCGGCGTGTATGCATATACTGCTGTCTGTCGCGGGAGGCTATCAGTACCTAGCCGCAATCGTGGGTGAGGGCTTTTTTAATACCGTTCGTTTTGATGGCGACCCCAACAGAATGGCAGTGTTGTGGGCAATTATAGCTGGCTTATTATGGATTATGATTGGCTCATTTTGGAATTGGTTTGAGCATGCCACTCATAAAAAAATTCCACCATTTTACGGGTGGTTTCTTGCTGTTTCGTCCCTAATAGGCGCTATCGTTGCTCCAGTGGGCGGTTTTTGGATCATAGCATTGATAGGTGCGTACGTTGGGATGTCCAGGAGGTAGAGCTTCAAGTTTGTGAAGGCGCCGGACGGGAGTGATCCCGTCCGGCGCTGAACGCTCCCCGTTAGGAGGGGCGAGTTGTATCCGTTAGCTCGTCGCGACGGCCTTGAGCGGGATGTTTCGTTGCAGATGGTCCGTGCACCGGCCCGGCATAATGGCTTCCGGACTGACTGCGCCGGTCGCCACCGCCGGCACTGCGGCTGCATGCAGAACCGTGAAGAACGGGTCCTGGCCGTTCCGCGCCGCGCCGCCGATGGCGTCGTGCATCGCGAGACTCCAAACGCGGTTGTGCGGCGCATGCGGGTCTGCGACCAGCTTGCCGTTCATCTTGAAATTCTCGGCCGCCTCATGTACCTCGGCGAATGCGATTGCGGCCAACAGCCAGCGGCTGAATATCGCCGCGTCGGTCGGTACGTCGATGATGAGGTGTACGCTCTCCGCCATGATCTGGCCCGGGTTGCGGGTGTCCTTCGCGAGGAACCTGATCACGACCGCGGGTGCGACGTAGGTGTCGGTGTCGAGCGTGAACGTCCAGTCTGGCTTGTAGTGGGCTTGGGCGAGCAGCTCGCCAATCCAGTCCAAGCGGGACTGGTCGACCGGGTCGTCAAGATCGCCGATGGTCAGGATGTTACTGGACAACGAACCTCCAGGTACGGTGTAACGATGTTAGACACGTGCGTGTCCGATAACTTTTATAATGCATTAGCCAACTTTTATAATGCATTAGCCGTTGTTAGTCAAGGGTTTTAGCGTAATTTTATTTAAAATGGGTATCGAAAACTGTGAGCGTATTTTTTGCTGGGGCATCGCCACTGTAGCGGAGATTGCGCCTAAAAGCTAAATCTGACTAACGGAAGCTCAGGGTTACGTATTCATACTCCTCGGCGTCCATGACGCCGTCGTTGTTTATGTCCTGCCACATGGCGAGGTATAGGTTTTGCTGCCATTCTGCAAGCGGTGTGAGTGAGGCGTTGGTCGCTGAATATACCGTGTCCGACCAAGTTGTGCTATATGTTTCTTTGGGGTCGTCAATGCGCGAATAATAAACGGCCATAGTATTGTTGGCAGAATCAAAGGCGCGGTCCTCGCTGATGTAGTTAAAAGCTTCTTCGTCGAGGTACAGAATGCCGTCGTTCTTATTTGAGGCGGCCAGTGCTCTGCCGTCTTTGAACGGCGACACATATTCGCCGCTCGCGGGAATAGCCTGGCTCGACGTGCCTTCCACAATACGGAAGTTAGCTGCACTCTTCCAGGCATTCATTCTAAAACCCTGCTTTTGAATGCTCTTGGGAAAGTGTATTTCAAATGGCGCCCGCTTGAGTTTAACGGTTGTGCGCGAGGTAAAGTCGTTTGTTTGTTTTGTGCGGTCGCTACCGTCGGTCATGTTGGCGAGCGCACCGTCTTGCCAGAACGACAGACCGAGCGTTGACGTCTGGGCAATTTCTGGCACTGGCAGATTTTTTGGCCACGCCACTACAATAGATACGGCAATGCCAATGATGCCTATGCCAAAGCTGGCTGCGGTAAATATGCCCTGGAGGGATGACCACCATGCCTTGCTGAACCGTTCCGCCGATCTTTTGTGCGTCATATGACCTCTAATTTTAATCTACTTAAGCATAGCAAGAAATACTAAATAAAGTATAGTGCGAAAAGCCATGCTTCTTATGCTAAACTAAAAACAGTAATAGAGACAAACACGCTAATATGTCCCGCCTCCCTAATCCTGGTTCTGACTCTGGTTCATGGGGTGATATCCTCAATGATTTTCTTGTCCAGTCCCACAATACTGACGGGACGCTAAAAACCAGTGCCGTCATTGCCAGTGGTGCCGCCACCGACAGCACCGTTGTCCACACCACCGGCGCTGAAACCATTGCCGGTACTAAGACCTTCCAGGCTTCCCCCGTTGTTCCTGCCCCAACCCTTGGCGGCCACGCCACCACCAAAACCTACGTAGACGCTACGGTAGGCGCTGGAGCACCCGATGCAACAGCTAGTTCCAAGGGCGTGGTGCAATTGGCCGGTGATCTTGGTGGCACAGGTACATCCGCAACCGCTCCAGTTATTTCAGACAATGCCATTACAACCGGTAAAATAAATGCCGGTGCGGTGACTGGTGTGAAGATCGCCAACACAACTATTACTGACGCCAACATCTCTGCCTCTGCTGCCATTGCCAAATCCAAGCTGGCCAGCCTGAGCATTGGCGATGCCGATGTCAATACGATCTCTGAGAGTAAAGTGACGAATCTGACAAGTGATTTGGCCGCCAAACAAACCGCCGACGCCACCCTCACCGCCCTTGCCGCCCTCGACACTACAGCTGGCCTGGTCGTAGAGACTGCTGCCGACACCTTCACCAAGCGAACACTCACAGCTGGCTCCACCAAACTGACCATTACTAACGGCTCAGGCGCTGCCGGCAACCCAACGATTGACGTTGCCGAAGCTAACTTTACTGGTATACCAGAGGCGGCGGTGACGGGGCTGGTGGGTGATTTGACTCTAAAGGCACCACTTGCCAGCCCTACTTTTACGGGTAGTGTGTCGGCACCTGCGTATACTGCTACCGGTCTTACTGGCGCCACGGCTGCAAGCAGATACGTCGGAGCAACCGCTAGTGGAGCACCGGTCACGGGAACTTTTGCGATTGGCGACTTTATTGTTGACCAAACAGCAAAAATATGGGTTTGCACTGCGGCTGGCAGCCCGGGAACGTGGGCCACTGTAGGCACCACGGTAACCTATGCTTCAGCCATACCTGCGGCACTCGGTATACCGGGCGCTGCCGGAGTTTCTACGAATGTTGCCCGCGAAGACCATGTGCATCCTCAGCCAGGTGAGTTTTTGCCATCTAACATAAGTTACATTTCTTGGGCATTCGACCCCTCCTGTAGTAACACCACCAAGACAATTACCGCCGGGCAGATACAATTCGTACGGCTCAAAATTCCCGCCGCTTCTACGCTTTCAAATATTATTGTGTCGATTTCAAACACTGCGTCTGGTCTGTCAAACGCATATTTGGCGTTGTACCAAAGTAACGCTTTGCTTACTCAGTCTGCCGATCAATCAAGTGCATGGTCAACGGGCGCTGGTTTGCGCACAGTCGCTATCACGCCGCAGGCAGTTAGTGCTGGCGAGGTGATAATTGCGTTGTGGGTGGGCGCGGGTAGTACGCTGCCAATTTTCCATGCCGCTAGCACAGCCAGTGGCGCTCTGGTAAATGCCGGTTTTGCGACACCAGGTGCAAACTCACCAACTGGCCGTTACCTTTCTGGCGGCAGTAGCATTACCACCGCCCCAGCAGCCAACCTGACAAGTTCAGGATATACTTTTGCGTTCAGCAACTCGCTGTGGTGCGCGGTATCGTAGCCGAGGAAGTGGGTTATGCCTAATCAAAACTCACTTGGCGTGGTGTCTCACAATAATGCCTCAAGAAGGACTGATTTTTTATACAGAATTTCCTTAAAATGTCTTGTGCGGAACGAAAAAGGCGAAGTATTGGCAGTTAAAGAAGACGGGCGCTCCTGGTGGGATTTGCCGGGCGGAGGTATGGACCACGGAGAAGATATTTCATCTGCAATCGCCCGCGAAATGAAAGAAGAAGTACGGCTCGAAGGAGACTTTACCTTTAAAATTATTAGTGTAGACGAACCGGCGCATTTGCATGCGCAGAACTTTTGGCAAGTCCGGCTCATTTTTGAAGTGAAACCTGCTTCTGTTGTATTTAGTCCTGGTGATGACGGCGATGAAGTCGCATTTATTGATGCGCAGCTTTTTAAAACTTCAGAATTGCCAATCGAGCGGCGTATTTATGAATACGCTAATATTCGGTACTGAACCATTCTACGGGCAAACCGTATTTTTCGCCGGTTGCTTTGTTGGGTTTGTCTTGGCCGGCCGCCACAACCACCCATATATCGTAAACATTTTTTAAGATCAACGCATAGCCGCCGTCTGTGCTTGCGGCTACATTGACACGGGCAAATTTTCCTTGTTGCGCTAAAACTTTATACGTAGTGCTGCCCGGGGTGACGTGCACGTCGGCTTCAACATAAGCTTTGGCCGCCGCCGTGATTGGCGAAGGGAGTTGTGCGAATTTTTGGGCGTCATTGCGTAGTTTGTTAGTGTCAATAATCGGGTTGATTTTGTCGAATGGCATGAGTTTCCTTTTTATTATTAAGTTTTTATGGCTGTTGTTAGCATACCATTCGTAAGCATTTTGTGGTAGTGAATAGACGCGCGCGAAGCTCATTGTTGAGATGCGGGATTCTGATAGATTTTATTAAATTCCAAAAAGCGTGCCCTTTCGGCGAGTGATGTCTTGGTCATGTCCGCAATCCGCTCAACAAGCCCTGTGAGCCGCCCATTGCCGCATTCGGCTTTAGTGAGCAGTGTACTCGCCCGCTGTGTATGCCACGTAATACTGCTGCATATGGTTTCCATTGTATGTCGCATAAATTCCTGTTGCAGCGTGCGTGTTAGTTCTTGTATGTTGTGCGTTTTTGGCAATGAACCATGTCGGGCCAGGAGCTGCGCGACAACTGCGCTAATCTGTCCGCTGGCAATATCTTTTTTCCAATCATGAATATCGTCGCTCAGTTGGCGCGCAATTAAGTAGTGTCGCAGTCCGTTTGTGAGGTCGCTAATTTTTTGTTCGACTTGTGCAAAGGGCGATAGCTGCGCCACAATGAGCGGCCCCAAAATATGGATTCCTGACCGGTCTGCGAGGATGCTGTGCTGCTTGTAATCTGGCAGCGCGCCAATATGTATGCTGCCGGCACTTACCGCAAACCGGCATGTCGTCAGTTCCCAAGCATTTGCTTCGTCGATATCGTCGAAGAGCCGTGCGATTACGCAGTGCAGCGGGTGTTTGTGAGGTATAGCTTCTTTATACCGGTCTAGCGAGAGCCGCATTGCCACATTTGCTACTGGAATCAGCGACGGGCTAGTTTCGCCATCTATAATGTGGTCGTAAATCATGTAAGCGATCCAGCCGTAAATATTGGCTTCTCCCAGTTTGTTGAGCGTATGCTGTGGCACAGTAACGCCAATTGCCTGTGCGGCGTAACTGGCAATGTTGGCAATCTCGCCGGTGACATCGGCTTGTACTACCCGTTCTAAAAACGCCACTGCCTGGGAACGCAGCGGTTGGCGTGTCTTCATAAGGGTTGCATGCGCAAGCCGGTATGGCTCTGAAAGCGACCGGACTGCACCGCGTTGGTCTGGCCTCGCAGCTTTTTGGTATAGTGCAAGTGCGTCGCGGTCTTCGCTGGTAAGAGCGCTCGGGTTTGCATGGTGTATAAAAGCCTCCACTTGTGGTAGCGGTGTCCCCATAACCTTGAATAGCCGGCCGACTGCGGCATTGACGCACACGGTCTCAGTGCCGCGTTCGTTTTTGTAAGGGCCGCCTGGGCGAACCTCAGCTGCAAGCAATTTTTTGGCGAGCAAGGCAAACGTTGCGCCGCTGAGCATGGTTTTGTCGTGTTGGTATTGGGTGCTTACGTAGTTACAAAACGCGGCGAGGTCAAGTTTTTGGAGTTCGGTTGCTGGTTCTCCACTCGCCATTATTACGGCCGGTTCTTTGGAATTGTCAAAAGAAATTCGGTGTTTGGTGTGTCTGACTCCAGTTGGAGATTGCCGCTAAAGTGCGTTTCGGTAATTTTTTTAGCAATATATAAACCAATGCCCAGCCCATCTTTTTTGCCGCTCAACAGCGGTGAGAAGAGTTTTTTGCGTGTTGCCTCAGACATGCCTTTGCCTTTGTCGCTTATTCTTATGGTAATCGCATCATTTGCTTCGGCGAGCGTTACAGTGACAGTGCGGTTGCTGAGCGGTACATCGTTGGTATACGCTTCAAGCGCGTTGCACACCAAAATAACCAATATATGGCTTAAACGCAGCGGCTCGCCATATAAGAATAGGCGGTTTTGGGGAGTAATAATATGTATGTAGGGTTTTGATTTTTGGAACCGTGGCAAGTTAATGCTGTCGTTAATGCAGGTGAGGACGTCAAAATTATGCTGGGCATCCTTAATTTGTAGCTGGTAACGAGCCTGTTCGATCACCTGCTCAATGTAGTTAATGCTTTCCTCGAGGCGTTTAACCGCGTGGCTCCGCTGGGTACGTTTGAGGTCGGCAATATCCACATTGAGCACAGTTAAATGACCCGCGATGTCATGCAATAACATGGCGCTTAGCTGCCCTATCTCTGCAAATTTATATAGCTGCTCAATCTCTTCGAGCTGCATTGTTTTAAGCTGTTCCGAATGTTTTTGCACACGTCGTTCCAATGTGCCTTTTTCTTTGGCGAGCTGCTCTTTTGCAAGTTGGTCCTGGGCGTGAATGGCTTGTGTACGCCGCCCGAAAAGTACCGAAATAAGTCCAAGCAATCCAAGGAGTGCGCTAAACCCAAGTACGTCACCAAAGTTAGTTGTTGTTGCATGTGCATTCTCAAACCATGGCGCGGTATGCGCGGTTACGGCAATTTGCGCCAAAACCATTGTAACAATAGAAAGCCCTGTGGTAATAACAACCGCCCGGCTGCCAAGCAAAATGCCTGCAAGCACAATGGTAATCGCCAGCATTAGCTGCGAAAACGTGGTGTCAACGCCCCAGCCAAACATCACAAACGCCGCTACGCCGTAATAGAAGAAAATAAGCAGCTGTGACGCGCCCACGTACCGCTGGCGCGTCCATGTACCATACGTTGCGCTCAAATACAACAACGCAGCGGCGCACACAAAAATACGCCCAAGTACGTGTGTATTATTGAGAGCAAAATAACTAACAAAAAGCAATGTCGTAAGCACGGCAACGAGTGCAAATGAGCCAATAAGGACAATCTCGAAAATAGCCTTGTATTCATTTGAAGGGTAACGCTGCGTAGTGAACGCGCTGAGCATTCGCTTGATTGATGATTGCGGGACGGGTGTGTCGTGTCTCATAGTGTTACCGCCAGAATACAAGGCTATTATGTTACTGTTTGCTGCTAGTCGAACCAGAAGGCGCCAGCACTGAGTTCCATACCCAACTGCTGTTCAACATTTTGCGTGTCACGTGACGCTGGGTCGGTGACAACTGCGTGCAAAACTTTTTCCATATTCCCCCACTTTCTTTTTATATTGCGTCATCAATCATGTACCCAACCCCGTACGCAGTTTTAATTAACGGTGCTGCAAATGGCCGGTCGACTTTGTCTCGCAGGTATTTTATGTGCACATCAACAGTTTTATGCCAGGCTTCTTCGTTTGAATCCCATACGTGGTTGAGGATCATCGAGCGAGTTACGGCGTTACCTCTGTTAGAGACGAGGTATTCTAAAATATCAAATTCTTTTTTGCGCAGCGCAATGGCTTGGCCGGAACGCGTGACTTCGCGACGGTTTACATCTATGGTAAGGTCTTTAATACTCAGAATATGCTGCCCGTATTCAACACGGTGGCGACGGGCGAGCGAATGTATGCGGGCAATAAGCTCAAGCGGATCAAAGGGCTTGCCAAGAAAGTCATCAGCGCCGCAGTCGAGTAACGAAACGCGGCTTTGAATGTCCTGAGTTCCCGAAATAATCAGAATTGGCGTCATATTCCCTTCTTTGCGTAGCTGCTCACACACTTCCGACCCATGCATATCGGGCAAGTTGAGATCTAGCAGAATGGTTTTATATTGTATTTTTCTTGCTTGGTCCAGACCGCCTGCGCCATCTGTAGCAATGTCAACCACAAACGTTTTACGCAGGTGATGCCGAATGCGCTCCGCGAGCCGCGCATTATCCTCAATAAGTAATATTTTCACGCCTAGTACCCCTTGCTGCTAGACCATCTTCTTGACCTATAGTATCACCACGCTCGCGACAAAGAGGTTAAATAAATATTAAATGCAGAATGGTTGTCGTTACCATAGTTTTATTGCTTGCTGTTTTTTTGTATCTTGAGCGGCGTTAATTTGTGCGCAACATGACCTATTTTTGCTGATTCACCGCATTGACCCGCTTACCAACTGTTTCTAGTATGTATAAGCAATTAGGGCTTTAGGGGGTGTGATGAATCCACGCGAACGTTCACGCGCAACGAAAATACATGGCATGTTGCTCGTGATTGGGCTGCTTTTTAATGCAGCCGCCCTGCTACTCCTGTGGTGGGACGGTGCAAAAAGCCCGTATGTTGGCGCTGACTTTTCGTACAGTGCTGACATTGTTACCGCCCGTAATGCCTATGACCCACAAAAAAGCCGCTTTTTTGGCGTGCAATACGCCACAGCTGCGTTTAATATTTCGCGGCTGCCTGGCGACGGCACACAAGTAAAAACTACTTATGGCTGGGGTGAAGGCGCGGCTGCTCAGACCATTGACGCGGAACGCACCGTCGATACGTTGTACGGCAAGTACACCGATGCGCAGTCGTCCGAGACCGTGCTCGCACCGCGCGACCTTAAAAAAAGTGACGAATTTTATTTTAGGCCACCTGGCGCCGACACCGCGGTACTCATGAAGTTCGATGCGCAAGAAACAATAAACGGCCTTGCGGTGTTCCGTTTTAAGAACGAGCGAACAGTTGCTCAACCAAGTGAAACTGCAAGTGTATCGCGTAAACCCGGTGAGTCACTTGCCATGCAGGAAACATTTGAGATGTGGGCCGAGCCAACAAGCGGCTGGCTGGTAAAATATAAAGATTCTAAACTGTTGAATGTTGTTGGCGCAGACGGTATTGTTGCACGGCCAGTTGAATATTCGTCGAGCGTGACAGAACCGCAAAGTGTTGAGCAGCATGTGGCGTACGCTAGAAGCCTGCGTACGACGCGCTTGTTTGTCACGCAGGTTGGACCGAGCGCGTTCGTCACACTCGCAATATTCGCCATAGCGGTCTTTGCGCTCAGCCGGGTAAAGCGTTCACAAACCCTGCTGCTTTCGGCGGGCAGTATTGTAGTGCTAGCTGTGCCGAGCGTCGTGCTGATTGGGTGGCTTACAGGAATTGTCCCCCTTACAACGTTCTTTTTGGGCACCACGGCAATGAATCCGTTTTCGGCCGCGTGCTTTGTGCTTGTGGGGTTGGCAATTCTAGCAAAGCGTTACGACCGGCCGTATACGATGGCTGGGTTGGGCGCGGTCGTAGGCGTGCTGTCGTTTCTACAACTCCTGAGCAGCCTGCATGTGGTGTCGTTTGCACCAGATTTGTGGTTATTTGGCCGGGCAGTGTTAGAATTTGACCCAACAATGCCAAGTCGCATGTCGTCATACATGTCGTTCGCACTTCTAATTTTTAGCACTCTTTTGGTTGGTATTGGCATCCGTCGCACCCCGCCGCTGCGCTTCGCGCGCTTTGTTATTGCGCTTACCATTGTGCTTGGGTTCTTAGGAATTATCCTTAACATTTCACAGATTGACGCCGTGTTTGCTATGCCATTCGTCAGGTCGCTTTCGCTTGTTGGTTCGTGCGGACTAATTGTTGCGGCACTCGCCTGTATGTACTCCCTGTACGGGGTGGCGGGCTATGCAGATAGTATTAGCTATATTGCACGATCATTGCTACTGCCGATGCTTGCAGCGGTGCCAGTGGTGATTATCGGCGTGTTTGCGCAGTTGCAGCAGCGTACCGTGCAGCAAAACTTAACTACTGCATTCACCGGTCAAATTGAGAGTATTGAAACTGCGGTAGACAACAGGTTTGCTTCGTACGCCAACGGTCTGCTTGGCGCGCGGGCGCTTTTGCTGGCATCACAGGAAGTAACTGCCCAAGAATGGCATGATTACAACGTTGCGCACCGTAATCCAGACGAAGCTGCCGATTTTGCGAGTATTGGGTATGCATCGGTCAGAGCGGATTCAGCAGCAGTGTGGTACACAGAACCGAGTGACAGAAATTTGGTGGGTCGTGACCTCTATAAAGATGCGGCGCTCAGCGGAACAATGAAAGCCGCAACCGCAAGTGGCAGCGTGCAGATCACGGGCAATATGTCTGCCCCAGGCGCTAACACAACGCAGGTTGCCTTGGTGGCACCAGTATTTAAAAAAGGTGCGTCAGTGGCGACTGCTGATGACCGTGCAAAAAATATTGATGGCTTTGTGTTTGGGGTGGTCGACTTTACAGACGCAATTCGCACAGCAGCAAGTCCGTATGCAGCCAAAATGAATTTTCAGGTGTACAGCGGTTTGGATGCCGACGAAGAAACCCTGCTGTACGAGCATAAGCCTGAAATATCGGAAAACCCACGGTTAACGAAACAGGTTACTCTGTTTACAAACGGCCAGGCTTTTACCGTAGTGTACCAGGCGGAACAGGAGTTCCAACTGAGTCCCGAGCAAGAGTTTTCGCCAACTGCAATTTTATTGGGCGGCAGCGCACTCTACTTTGGCTTTTTGGCAGTCGGCTGCTTGCTGGCCGATATCAACCGCCAGCGCCGGGAGCATGAGAGTGCCAGGAAGGCACAGTCCTAGCGGATGGGGCGTTCGACATGAATATTGCTGATGTCTGCATTGTTGTGGCGGTTGTTGCGCTTGCAGCACTTGCGTGGCGGCGTAGTGCAACAGTGCAGGCGGGCGGATTTGTTGGTGCTATTTTAGGCGTGCTCATGGCAAGCTTGCTGTACGAAAAATTGGCGTTTTTGACGCAGAGTTCAAGCATTCGTACTATTGTGCTGGTGGGAATATTGGCTGGAACAATTTTTTTGCTCGCTGACCTTTTTGTAATGCTCGCCCGCTGGCTCGAAAAAGCCAAGTGGCGCCATTTTGCAGAAACGCCCATCAACAACATATTGAGCAGCGCGGTTACAGCCTTGGGAGTGCTTTTTATGACGTTTGTTCTGACATCTGCATTTGCCAACGCGCTGCCACAAGTTGTGCAGGAGCAAATAAAATCGTCGGCTATCATTGATGCGTTGGCCGAACATTTACCGCTCCCCGATTCGGTGAGTAATTTGGCATCGCTTCGTCAGCCGTTTAGCAGTCCCGAGGTGTTTTCGGGGCAAGAAGCGATATTCAACACCAACACCAGCGCATTGGGTGGCACATACACAGAACTTGACGCCGCAACAGAAAAAACAAAAGCCTCGATGGTGAAAATTACCGTTTGGGGCTGTGGCAGCGTGGCCATTGGCAGCGGTTTCGTAGTAGATCCCCACCACGTTATGACAAATGCGCACGTGGTAGCTGGCGGCGACAGAATTTCGCTCGCGAACGGCTCCAAAATACTGGTGGGCACGGTTGTGTGGTTCGATCCGAAGCTCGATGTTGCCATACTACGCACCCAGGCCGATCTTGAAGGCGCGCCGCTACCCGTCAGCGCGACGGCCGCAAAATCCGGCTCGATTGCATCGCATCTTGGGTATACTGAACAGCCGGGTCTTAATGTAAGCGACGTCGTGGTTATGCAAAAATTAAACGCAACCGGTTACGATATTTTTCGCAGTGGTCAAGTCACACGCGAAATTTATGCGCTGCGCGGCGAAGTTATTCCTGGTAATTCCGGAGGCCCTGTGATTGACGCGAGCGGCAAAGTTATTGGTGTGATTGTCGGTCACTCTGCCGTACAGAGCAAAACTGGCTATGCTATTGTATCGGTGCAGGTTGCCGATTTGGTAAAAAAATCACCCGCGCTCGTTGATCCGGTGAGCGCGGGTGAATGTATTGCGAGTTGAGGTATTACAAGTTTAGAACACTGGTAACAAGCCCGGTGTTGAGCAGGCCGCGAACCTGAACCTGTGTGTCACCTAGCGTGATTGTGCAGGTGCGAATAAGCAATGCATCGGCGCAGTCGGTGGTTGCTCCAAGGTTACGCGCGTCGTTTAGGACTGTGTCGAGCGTATCGCCGACGTTCGTGGCGGCGTAGAGGTCCAAAAGCAAGTTAGATGACGGTGCGGGCGTTGTGGTCGTGGTATTATTTGTGGTTGTGCTGCTGTTCTCGCGAGTCGTATTGTTGTTGGTTGTGGTGTTTGTTGAACCGCCATTTGTGGTGGTAGTGCCGCCTGGCGTTGTTCGGTTTGTGGTAGTGCTGTCGTTAGTGCTCACGCCATCCGTGCTGGTCGGTGCTGTTGCTGAATCCAGGCTTGGATTCACCGATTGTGGGCCTGAACTTGTTTTAAGCCCGCGCATCCAGTCGGTCGCATAGCCAATGTACAGAAGTAGTAGTAAGACAATAATGCCGGCCGCAATAAGTCCCCACTTCATGATCGTCTCTTTTTTCTTGAGCTTGTCGATCAGGTTCGCTTGCCGCTTTTTTGTAATGTCTTCTTTGCTTGCGTGAGCCATGTAAAGGTCCTTTGTTATTTATTCTGAATGTACGCCGGGGTGGTTTTCGTTGTCAATTTAATCCGGTAGTGCTTAATTAGAATTTAACAAGTGGCTCTATATACTAAATATAGTGGAGAAACATTATAGCAACTCGTAAGTTGAATCGCCTTGTGCTTATTATTGCTGGTCTGGTTGTGTCGGGTTTACTTGTGACGGCCGTAGCGTATCAGCGGCAATTTTCTACTACAGATATTACGAACGACAGCGCAAAAACCACCGTGACTACCACGCTTGCAGGTGATAGCGTTGACTCTGCGGTAATTGTTAATAATTCGATTACGGGAATTGATATTGCGACAAACGCCGTTACAATCGCCAATCTCGACACTAATTTGCAGCAGACAATTACCCTCACTACCAATACCATGAATAATTTAGCGGCGCAGCCGGGTGTGGTCAGCCGCTTGGGCCAGGGACTGCAATCAACATTGGTTGACCTGCAAGGCCTCACGAGTGTGGTTGATGTTGTTGACACAACGGTTGATCAACTCACTTCAACCCTCGGCCAGCTTGGCAAAACAGTCGAAACAGTTGCTACCACGGCTGGCATTGTGCCTGATATTACGTCGCAGCTTATTCAGGATGGGACAATCGCGGTGGACGACCTTTCTACCGGTCTTATAACGGCGCTCCAAGGCGGCCCGCTTGTGGTGACTTCGGCAGCAATTGTTGACGGGGCGATCCAAACTGCTGATTTAGCCGCAGGCGCCGTGACTGCGGTAATACTCGCGCCAAACAGTGTGGGTACGAGCGCGCTTATAGATGGCGCAGTGGGTACGCTTGATATTGCGGCAGGCAGTATTACGACCCCCCTTTTGGTGAATGGCGCGGTTGACGCGGGCAAGATTGCAGACGGTGCCGTGACCACAGCAAAAATTGTAGACAGTGCCATTGATGCAGTAAAAATTGCAGACGGTGCCGTGGGCGTGGCAGAAATCGCTGATGGTGCAGTTGGCACGCTCAAAATTGCCGATGCGGGTATAGCCACGGCAGATATTGCGGTGAGTGCGATCACGTCGGGGCTTATTGCAAACGGCGCAATTACAACAATAGATATTGCCGCAGACGCGGTAAATAGCACGCTTCTTGCCGACGGCTCGGTTTTAGGAGCAAAAATCGCGGATGGTGCTGTGCTTGGCGCAAAAATTGCAGACGGCGTAATTGGCAGCGCAAAAATAATAGACGGCAGTATAACCTCTGGCGACTTGCTCGATGGCAGCATTGTAGCCAACGATATTTCGCTCGGCGCAATCACCAACGGCTTGCTTGCAACTGGCGCGGTGACTACCGGTAATATTGCCGCAGGCGCAATAACAAGCGGATTGATTGCCGATGACGCGGTGGTGGGTTCAAAGATAAGTGATGGTACAATTGCAGCTGTCGACATCGCGGCGAGTGCCATAACAAATGGTTTGTTGGCTAACGATGCCGTTACGGGTGCTAAAATTGCCAACGCCACAATTGATACTGTAGATGTTGTAACGAGCGCAATTACCTCGGGGCTCATTGCAAATAGCACCATTGCAACAGCAGACATTGCCAGCGGCGCCATTACGTCTGACCTTATTTTTGACGGTGCGATTACCGGAACCGATATTTTGGGCGGTGCCATAAACACTGCTCAAATTGCAACAAGCGCGATCACCTCAAGTCTTATTGCAAACGGCGCCATTGCCACAGCCGATATCGCAAGTGGTGCGATTACTACAACACTTATTGCCAGCGATGCTATTACGACCGATAAAATTCAGGACGGTGCCATTGGCACGCTCGATATTGCGACCAATGCAATTACCAGTGGCCTGCTGGCCGGCAATGCGGTGACCACAGCCAAGCTTTCAACGGCGGCAAATAAAAAAGTCGCAACGTCACAAGTTGGTACGGTATCGGTCACCATTGGGTCAGATTCTTGGCCAGTGTTTGTTGCACCCAGCAACGGCACAATTACAAAGATAACACTCACCAACAAGCTCTCAATTGGTCTTTCATCGACTGCGAGTATTGTTAAAAACGGTGCAACAACGGTTGCGTCCACTCCCCTTTCTAACCTTGGGGCAATGACGCCGTATGCACCGTCGCTCATTGCTGGAACGACTTTTGTTACTGGCGATTTGTACTCATTGGATATTGCCGCCGCAGTCACTGTGAACCTCAAAAACTTTTTGGTGACAATCGAATATGTGCCTTCGGAATAACTACGGTTTAATTGTTGGTGCTTCGTTGCTGCTGAATGTGAGTATATCGACGACTTTGCCGGTGCTCGGGCGGTACACGACCAGCCGGTGGTTTTGGGCAAAAACCAGCAATACGTCGTCGTTACTGAGCTTGGCCGCGAGCTGCCGGTTTTGCAGGCGCGATGTGTCGGCAACTGTCATAATTGATGGTGATTCGTCTGGCACTTCAACAATCGACGACACTCGTTTTACCAGGTCGTCTTTTTCGTTTATTTTTGCCTGAGCACCAGTGAATTGCAAGTAAAAAAATACACCTGCGCCCGTGCTGGCACAGCACATAACTGCAAGTAAAATGATCGCTTTTTTTGCCCGCGATAGTCGTGGTCGCTTTTGTGGCTGGCCCGTGTTCATAGTGGCAAGTATAAACCTGGCATTGGCAATGTGGGTGGTAATGTGGAATCAGTTAGTTTTTATTTAATAATTGGAGCGTTTATTGCATAAAACAGCGCCCCGATTTGTGGGACGCTGTTTTGTTGGCTATACAGCCTTTTTCTTTTTCTTCACTTCTCGTGGTTGGTGTGAATTTCCTTTTGGCATATAAAACCCTTTCGTACTTACATAATAGCAGCATTAGTGAATGTTGCGTTTTTTACGATAATAAGGTATAATTATAATTACTAAATCTTTTGAGAGATGCGCCTTTAGCAAATTTGTCTCCTTGATCCTTTTAGCCTAACTAATAGGAGCAATTATGATTTCATTTATTTGGCCGCCAGGTGCGCCTATGCTTGCCGGTACTGGCGGATCAGAAACGTTTACTGCCGGGCAGGTGCGCGAACTGCTGCGCCGGGGTATCGCTGCCCAGGTTGTAACCGTTGGTCACGGTTTTAAAGATGGCCGCAAAGATTTTGCCGATATCCCCTTTGTAGCTCTTACAAATGCGAGCGAGATTAGCCACCTGCATGGCACAGTTGTGTTTGTTAACCGCGCGTATAACGTTCCGACCAAAAACAAAGCAGCGATTATTTTGCACTACATCGCACCTGGCCCTGCTGAGCGCAAACAGCGCCAGGCCGAAACTAAAGACAAAATTATAATTGCCACGAGTATTTACAGTGGCCAGCAATGGGCGCTATTCTTGGACCTCCCCTATAGCCGCTTACATATTGTGCTGCCATTTGCCGACCCAGTATTTGGTAGTGCTCGCCGCTCAAAGCCAGCCACCAAGACTCGCATTTTATTTGCGGGCCGGTTGCATCCCGAAAAAGGCGTGTACACTGTGCTCGAGATGATGCACGAAAACGTGATGCGCAAAAATGGCCACCGCGTGAGCATTGTGACTGCCGGTCAGCACGTTGAACAGGGCCAAGTGATTGCCCACATGATGCGTGACTATCCCTATGCGCAGCTCATTCCGGCGCGTAAAACTGTTGCCGGTATGGCTACGCTTTTGGCGCACAGTGACATTTTACTTATGCCGTCTGTGTTCGCAGAGCCGTTCGGTATGCTTTCGATTGAAGCGCAGCATACCGGTTGCCGTGTGGTCGCCAGTAATATTGGCGGCCTGCCCGAAACGAACTGCGGCCTGCTGACACTTATTGAATCGCGCAATCCGCGCTCGCTTATTACAGGAATTGAGCAAGCGGTAGCGCTTGGGCCTGCTACCAAAAAAGAGCGCGACGTGGCTAAAAATAGTTTTATGTTGGATGAATCAGTCGATTCTTTACTTGAAGCGCTACGGTTGTAGCTGCCAATTATTGCGCATACACAGTATAAGCTTTATATTGTAAGGTATAATGGAGTCACAAACATGCAAAAAATTATCCCCCACCTTTGGTTTAACACCCAGGCAAAAGAAGCAGCCGAATTCTATTGTTCGGTGTTCCCGGATTCAAAAATTACCAACAGCACTGTGCTTAAAAATACGCCCGGCGGCGATTGCGACCTTTTAACCTTTAGCTTAAGCGGCTACGACTTTATGGCAATCAGTGCCGGCCCGGATTTTACATTCAATGCGTCCATTTCGTTCATTCTTAACTTTGACCCATCAGCCGACGACCGGGCAAAAGAGCATCTCCAGGAGCTTTGGGAAAAATTGATTGCAGGCGGTAGCGCCCTCATGCCACTCCAGGAATACCCTTTTAGCAAAATGTACGGCTGGGTAAAAGATAAGTTTGGCATCACGTGGCAGCTTATGCTCACCGACCCTACAGGCGAACCGCGGCCGTTTATTATTCCGTCGCTCATGTTTGCAGGCGGTAACACTAATAAATGCGAAGATGCTGTAGAATTTTACGTCGGAACATTTAAACACACCAAGCAGGGTACGCTGGCTCGTTACCTCGAAGCGACTGGTCCAGCAAAAGAAGGCGCGGTTATGTTTACTGACTTTATGCTCGAGAGCCAATGGTTTGCTGCTATGGATTCTGGCGTGGAACAGCAATGTACATTTAACGAGGCGATTTCGCTGCTTATTAACTGTGACACACAAGAAGAAATTGATTATTACTGGGGTAAACTGTCCGCCGTACCAGAAGCCGAGCAGTGCGGCTGGCTGAAGGACAAATACGGCGTGTCGTGGCAAGTGTCGCCTGTTGCCATGAACGACATGCTTATAAATGGTACACCCGAGCAAATCGCCCGTGTCACAAAAGCCTTCTTAAAAATGAAGAAGTTTAATCTTGCGGAGCTAGAAGCGGCGTATGTATAGTCGTGCTACCATAGAAACATAAGGGAGCTACACATGTTCAAAGATTCACATGCATTTAACGGATTTTCTGTAAACGATGCAGACGCTGCTGAGAAGTTCTACCGCGATGTGTTAGGTTTGGACGTAGAACGCCAAGATCCGCCCATGGATTTTGTAACACTCAAACTTATAACCGGCGGTCGCGTGGTACTTTATCCCAAAGACAACCATGAACCGGCAACCTACACTGTTCTCAATTTTCCGGTACACGATGTTGAAGCTGCTGTCGACGAACTCGCTGCCAAAGGTGTGGCATTTGAACACTACCCCGACATGAGCTATCAAGACGAAAAAGGCATTGCTCGCGGCAAAGCATCTGGCATGGGGCCAGACATTGCTTGGTTTAAAGACCCGGCTGGCAACATTTTGGCCGTACTCAGCGAAGACCCTGTTGCAGCAAACTAATCGTAAGCGTGATACCATACAACTATGCGAGCAATTTGGAACGGATCAATCAGTTTTGGCCTCGTGAACATTCCGGTGCGCATGTACAGTGGCCTGAACCCTCATGAAGGCATCGATCTTAACTTGCTACACAAAGACGATCACTCGCCGATTCGATTTGCGCGCGTCTGCCGTAAGGATGGTGAAGAAGTGCCGTGGGATGAAATCGTAAAAGGTTACGAATATCGTGATGGCGATTACGTGGTGCTCACCAAAAAAGAGCTTGAGAGCATTGACGTTAAAAAGACGCAAACCATTGATATCCAACAGTTCGTCGAAGAAGACGACATTGATATCCGTTATTTTGAAAAGCCGTACTACCTCGAGACGGTTAAAGGCGGGGACAAAGCCTACGCACTGCTGCGCGCCGCTTTGCAAAAATCTGGCAAACTGGCGCTGGCAACATTTGTGTTGCACGAACGCCAGCATGTTGCAGTGATTAAACCTGTTGGCCGCGCTCTGGTTTTGAATCAAATGCGGTACCCTGCCGACCTGCGCCAGCCTGGTGAACTTAGCTTCCCAACCGACAAAGAAGTGACTGAAAAAGAAGTTGAAATGGCGCTCAAGTTAATTGAACAAGAAACAAAGCCGTTTATTCCTGAAGATTTACACGACACATACACCGAAGAGCTAGAAAACATGATTACAGCAAAAACTAAAGGCAAAAAAATTGTGCCCGCCAAGAAGGCAGAGCCAAAAGAGGCTGACACCAAGGATTTGATGGGCGCGCTGAAAGCCAGCTTAAAGGGGTAATCGGCGGTGGGCCTGCTGAAGTATTTTAAAAAACGCAACTTCAAGCAAACACCCGAACCAAAAGGCGTGCATCGCAAATCTGGCTCGAAACTTAAGTTTGTGGTGCAAGAACATCATGCGTCGCAACTGCATTACGATTTTCGGCTAGAAATGGATGGGGTTTTAAAAAGCTGGGCTGTGCCAAAAGGCCCCAGCATGAATCCCCATGACCATCATTTGGCGGTCATGACCGAAGACCACCCATACGAATACCGTACATTTGAAGGTGTGATTCCCAAGGGCAATTACGGTGCTGGCAACGTAATTATCTGGGACGAAGGCTGGTACGAACCGCGCGCCGAAGTTGCTGAAGACTCCGAAAAGTTGCTGCTGGCCGAACTCAAAAAAGGTCATATTACTTTTATGTTGCACGGTAAAAAACTGCGCGGTGAATTCGCGCTTATAAAAATGGAAGGCAAAGGTGACGGTAACTGGCTGCTCATTAAAAAGGGCGATAAATTCGCCAGTGAAACCGATGTTACCGCCCAAGATGAGTCGGTTACAACGCACCGCCGGGTAGACGATTTGGGCGGTAAAATGCCAGACCTCAGCACGTACCCCAAAGCTAATCCGTGGCTGGTTAAGCCAATGCTCTGCACATTGGTCAAAGAGCCGTTCGACCGTAAAGACTGGCTATTCGAAATTAAATGGGACGGCTACCGCGCCATTGGCACCAAGCGCAAAGACGAAATCGCCTTATATTCACGTAACGCGCTGAACTTTGAAGGCCGGTACGCGCCGGTGGCCGAAGCGCTGCGTACGCTCGGCCACGATGTTATTTTAGACGGCGAAATTGTAGTGGTAGACGACGACGGCAAACCCCATTTTGAATGGTTGCAAGGCTGGACAAAAACTCCTGAAGGTTCGCTGCGGTACTGCGTCTTCGACATTGTATGGTGCGACGGCCGCGATGTGCGCAGCATGCCGCTACGCGAGCGCAAACAACTTCTTAAATATGTGCTGCCCGCTAACCACCCGGTATTCTTATACAGCGACGACATTGAGGAACGAGGCGAGAAATTGTTTGCCGAAATGCAGCGCCGAGGGCTGGAAGGTATGATTGCAAAAAAAGCCGGCAGCTCATACCACGATGCCGTTCGTGGCCAGGACTGGCTCAAAATTAAAACCCACCTGCGCCAAGAAGTGGTAATCTGCGGTTACACTGAACCGCGCGGCGGCCGCAAGTACTTGGGGTCGTTGGTGGTTGGCGTGTACAAAAACGGCGCGTTGCGGTATGCCGGCCACTCTGGCGGTGGCATTCCCGATGACCAGCGCCGCGATTTGCAGGCAAAACTTGCGCGCCTCGAACGTAAGTCCTCACCGTTCGTCATACCACCCAAGCCCAACGCGCCGGTGCACTGGGTCAGGCCAATGCTTGTGTGCGAAATGAGTTTTAGCGAATGGACAAAGGAGGGCTACATGCGCCACCCAAAATTTGAAGGTATGCGCGACGATAAAAAAGCCACGAGCGTGCGTCGCGAAGAGCCAAAATCGGCAGCACCTGTAAGAACGAGCAAGGCAAAACCTGGGCACATGCCGTTTGAGCTAACACACCTCGATAAAGTGTTCTTCCCGAAAACAAAGTACACAAAAGGCGCATTGTTTACGTATTACACTGCCGTTGCAAAATACATGCTCCCCTACTTGGCGGATCGTCCGCATAGCCTTAACCGTATGCCCGACGGCGCAAACGGCCCGAGCTTTTACCAGAAAAATAATGAACATTTGCCGTCTTGGGTGCCGCACGCCGACATTTGGTCAGACTCAAATAATGACAATTTGCGCTGGATGGTCGGTGGCGAACTGAACACACTGCTCTATATGGTTCAACTTGGCTGCATAGAAATTAACCCTTGGAACTCGCGTATTGGTCGCTTAAAACATCCAGACTGGATTGTGATCGACCTCGACCCGGAAGGTGTGCCATTTGAAAAAATCATCGAAGTTGCGCGCACCGTTAAGGACGTGTGCGACGCCTGGAGCATTCCCGTGTACCCCAAAACATCCGGCAAAACTGGCATCCACATTTTTATCCCGACCGGCTCAAAATACACCAGCGAACAGTGTCGTAACCTCGCACACCTTATTGTTATTGAGGTTAACAAGCGGCAGCCAAAACTTACCAGCATTGAACGCAACCCCGAAAAGCGTAAACATCGCATTTACCTGGATTGGCTGCAAAATCGCGAAGGCCAAACGCTTGCTGCGCCGTATTCAGTACGGCCAACGCCCGAGGCAAACGTGTCCATGCCGCTGCGCTGGGAAGAAGTGAAACCCGGCCTCAAACCAAGCAATTTTACTATTGCTAACGCCCTCGTACGGCTCAAAAAAACCGGCGATTTGTGGGCGCCGGTTCTGGGTAAAGGCTTTGACCTTGCAAAAGTGCTCAAGAAGATTGAACGGGTGCAGCGGGACTAATCGGCTCGGCATGTGTGAGGTATGTGTGTGACAATTTGCGATACTGTTTTGAGCCAAGCGCAAACAGTGTGACCACCAGGCCGGCAAGACCAGCAATTGTGAACAGTAGTGCCATGCCGCGGTTCGCGCCCGTGCCAAACCAGTTGCCGATCAGTTGCGCACCCGCACCCTCGGTCATAAATGGGATTGCCCAAAATTGTGCGATCGGCCCAATCAAGAATGCGGTAAGCGGCGATGCGGCCATTTCGATGCTTTGTGCAAAGCCAAACACGCGGCCTTGGCGTTCTGCTGGTACCACTTTTTGCAGCACCGTTTGTTCGGCCGCTTCGATGAATGGCATAACGGCCATGTAAATAAAACAGCCAACGGTCAGCAGAATAATTGATGCCTGCACGGTAAACAGACTTGATGCCACCCAAATCACAATATTTGCGAGTAGCATGGTACGTAGCGGATTTCTGCCAAGGCCCTTTTTGGCAATTAGCAGGCCGCCCACAATAAACCCGGTACTCAGGAAGCCCCACAATAGCCCCCACATTTGCACTGACATTAGCGACAAACCATAGGGGTCCATGAGTGACATAAACACGCCGCCCAGCAAGTTGTTAAAGGTAGTAAACAAAATAAGCGCGTACATACCAGGGATTTTACCGATGACGGCAATCGTGCCTTTAATATCTACTTTTTTAGGTACGGCTTCGGTGTGCACAATTTTTGGTTCCGGCACCTCAATTCGTATAAGGTGCAAAATAGCCAGCAGCATACCAATGACCGCAAGAATCAGTACGTACAGCATGCCGCCAAAACCAACCAGGAAACCGCTAATCACAGAAGTAATCAGCATTGCCAGGCCCATTGCGGTCCCCACTAAACCGTTCGCTTTGTCGCGGTGGTCAGCAGGTACAAGCAGTGTGACCGTGGTTGGCAAGGCGATGCCGCGGATGTTACCCACCATAACGCCAGCCATAATTACAAGAACAAACACCCATAATGTGACGCTGGTAATATCTTGGAATGCGCTTTTTTGAACGGTCATATACAGACCGAACGCCACAAGGTATGCCGCGAGCGATGTCCAACTTGACATGAGCATGACCTGTTTTTTACGGTGGTGGTCAACAAGACTGCCAAACCAAATGCCAGTCAGTGCTGTGACAACAAGATAGATCCCCGAAATAATAGCAGTCGCAAAAACTGATTGGGTTTGCAGATAAACGTAAAAAATAATAGCAAACCACACCGTATAGTTCAAAATTGACGCAATGGTCGAGTTTGCCAGTAAGCCGTAAAACGCGGTTAGTTTTGCCTGAGCTACCGCGTCGGGTACCGGGTCTTTAGCCATAATGTTTTTCATAAATAACGTACCCATCAGTGTAACAGATTTTAGGGTAACAAAAAACGCCGGGTTGTAGGCGCTTATATATTCGAGGGTTGCCCCGGCCGCCGTGTAGGCAGCCGGGGTCCCGATGTACAGAGATGCGGTCAGCCCTGGAGGGCAAGGACCGCGCGGTGGTACTGCTGGATGTCGTCCGGTTCGCCGGCGAACCGCTCCCAGATATTCCACAGTTCCTGGTCACCGTCCGGCAAGGAGCCGGCAGCGACGCGGGACAGGTGCAAGATCATGTCCAGTCCAAAACCGGCCGTGGCGGGCGGGTGTGCGGTTAGTGCGTCGATGAGCCACTCGCGGCTCATTCTGCTGTCCAACTCATTGAGCCGGTTGCGGCCGTACGTGACGCGGGTAAACCCATGTGGTGCGTACAGGCGGGCGTCGCTATTCATCTCCCAACCTTGCCGCCGGGCACCAGACTCGGCACCGAACTGTTGATGTAGGCTGAACGGCTGACCTGGCTTGAGGTCGGGTACTAGACGCAGCAGCTGCTGCACTTGGCCCATCCAGTTGTTGGGCACGCCCAGGTCGAAGTCACCCTTGTTCGGTGCCGGCACTCCGACGGACGCGGACCGGGGGTGATGGTCGAACGGCACAATCATGGCACAGAATGGCGTGGGGAGCAGATGAGGCATGGGCTTCGCCTCGCCATGCGCCTGTACTATTACCGGCCGGCTTGTCGGCACCACGTAGCCATCGAAGTTTGTTGCCTCGAAGATCTGCGGACGGAACGCCAAGCTGCCATTGACCCCGCACAGGAAACAGTTCTGGCAGACCCTGTGCCACAGCAACCGCTCACCCTCCCGTTCTGTAATAATGCAAAACATTGGCATGCCTGCCGGGCCCGTGCTCTCCATTTGGAGTACACGGTTAACGGGGAGTGCCACAGTTACCTCCATGCGTGAAACGCAGTACCTCTGCGATCAGGCCTATATATTATATAATTTTAGTTTATTTTATGCAACCTAAACGTCTGGTATGATAGTTGTATGAATTACCTTCGCCGTTTTTTAGCCAGTCTTGGCCGTTACGAATTGGTCGCTTGTAGCACTGGTTTTGTTCTTATGGCATTTGAACTTATTGCGGCGCGGCTGCTTGCGCCAAGTGTGGGCAGTTCAAGTTATGTGTGGACCAGCGTGATCGGCATTATGATTGCGGCGCTGGCGCTTGGCTATGCCTTCGGCGGCTGGATGGCTGACAAACGCGTTGCCGTGCACGACATTGCGTATTTGCTGCTGCTGAGTGCAATTACCATGGCCGTCAGTTTGGTTACCTACCACAGCGTGCTCGGGCTGGTTACCGGCTTGCTGACCGATGCTCGCATTGAAGCTGTGGTCGCGGCGTTCGTACTATTTATGCCGACCAGTTTTTTGCTTGGTATCATAAGTCCATACCTCGCGCGGCTGCGTGTAAAATCAGTGACAACTGCCGGGCGCTCCGTGGCTAGCTTAAGCGCGTTTAATTCGGTCGGCGGCATCATGGGTACCTTCGTTACCGGCTTTGTATTTTTTAGTTATATAGGCTCGCGCGAATCGCTGGCGCTTCTGGTGGTTGCACTTCTTACCTGTAGCTGGCTGTTTATGCCGCATATTCGTACTGGCGCCCGGGCTGTGGCAACAGGCGTGGTTATCGTAGTTATTGCCCTGGAATTCGTGCCTCTCCAGCGCGCATCAGCCAGTAGCAGCCTAGATACGCCCACTAGCCATTATCAAGTAGAGCAAGGCGTGTACCGTGGCGAACAAGTAAAAATGCTTGTTACCGGGCCAAGTGGTGTGCAATCTGGCGTGTTTGCCAACGGATCGCGTGACCTGGTGTTCCCGTACACACAGGCTATGGCTGAAGTCATTGCTGAAGCCCCCAAAAAGGAACGCATAGCAATGTTGGGCGGCGGCGTATTTACGCTGCCTGAACATCTGGCCCGTACTTACCCAGGTTCTAAAATTGACGTTGTCGAAATCGACCCCGAACTCGAAACTATTGCAAAAACACACTTTGGTTATCCTGCCCCGGCAAACGTGCGCAGTATTGCTGAAGACGCGCGCACCTTTGCCCACACCACCACAAACACATACGATGTGGTATTGATTGACGTATTTAACGAACAAACCACGCCCTTCAGCCTGAGCACTCGCGAATTCGCCCAGGAACTGAAAAATGTATTGCAGCCCGGCGGTGTGGTCGTGGTCAATATAATTGGCGGACTCAACAAAAACTGCGCGCCGCTGCTGGCTAGTCTGCACGCATCGTACCGGTCGGCGTTTGCAAGTAGCCGCATGATTCCCGTGAGCGACCCAAGTTTTATGCGTCGCCAGAATGTAATTGGCGTGTATGCAAACAGCCAACTTGACTGGCTCAAAGATCGCCGTGCCTGGTCAGACCTACCACGCGATGCTGCGCGGCAGCTCACCGACAACTTTGCGCCAGTTGAACCGCTCGCTCAAGATTGCCGCTAAGGTACAATCACACGTAGAGCTTTTGGCAGTATTTTGAATTTTAGTGGCGTGCCCATTTTTGCAATTTCGCCATCGTATGCCACATGGAGCGTACGGTGTTTATTTGCTGTGACTCTCACCTCATTCGTTTGGTAGGTCTCGAATTCGGCAGTTCTGCGTTTGCGCGTAAACAAAGCATGCACGAACATACGCACCACACTAAATACACTGCCGGCCTTAATAATATATATGCCAAGTGCGCCGTTATTTAGTGCATCGCGGTGTAAAAACGGCGGCTTGTTCAGTATGTACTGGTTGTTGCCAATACATACGAACGGTGTGCGGCGGGTTATATGTTTGCCGTCGAGTGTGAGGGTAACGCGGTAGCGGCGCGGCTGAGCGAGCACGCGTAGAACGCCCAAAAGTGCGGCTGACCATTTGCTCCTGCGGCCATCGTACTGCGCACGGTGGCGCAAACTAAGTGGGTATAAGCCAATACTCGCGTTGTTCACGAATACGTGGCCGTTAGCCTGGGCTGCGTCAACGGCTACAGTTTTGCCAGCAATAATGACGCGCACAGCATCGTTTATATCCAGCGGCACACTAAGGTCTTGTGCGAAGTGGTTTGAGCTGCCAGTGGGGATTACGCCAAATTTTGCCGTAGTGCCGCGCACCAGTCTGGCGACCGAGCTAATTGTACCGTCGCCGCCAGCCGCAATAATAACCGCGCCACGTTTGGCAGTTTCGGCTTTGACATGGCGGTGCAGTAATCTGCTGCCAACGGGCAAATACGTCGGCTGCACACCGTGGTGAGCAAACGCTGCTTTAATGTCGTCGAGACTGTTGGTTGTGCCAGACTTGGGGTTGTAAATAACGGTTAACATCTCCGCCCATTATACTCACTATGCCGCTTGCTACAATTTAACGTCCTGGAAATTGTCTTCGCCCAAGGCGCGTTCCAAATTTTCTTTATGTAGTGTATACGTGCGTTTGGTATAGCTCACAATTTTTTGTTTTTTCAGGTTGTTGAGCTCTGCGGTCGTGGTCTCACGCGTTAAGCCTACTAGACTTGCAATCACGCTATGCGTTAGCGGCAGATTAACTGTAAAAATGCCGGGCTTGGTCTCGGTGCCATACCTAAATAGCAATTGGTATAACGTAAACATTATTTTTTCGCGGGCGCGCGATTGCTCCAGCGCCGTTACGCGCATAAGCATGCCAATGTAGTTGTTTGCCAGGTAGTTAATGAGGTCTTTGGCTTTATTTGTTTGAGTGAGCTGCTCGAGTAAAATATCGCGCGGCAGTGTCAGTACTTCGCAGTCGCTAAACGCCTCGTAGTAATACTGCGTAGTTGATGTTTTGCCAAAAAGCCACGGACTTGGGAATACGTCACCCATACTATGGAATGTGACAATTTGCTCTTCGCCAGCATTATTTATGGTGTACACCTTAATGTGGCCGTTTTTAATTACATAAGCCATTTGCGGCGCTTCACCCTGGTACAAAAGGACAGAGCCCTTTGTAAAGGCTCGTTTTGTGGCGTACGGCGCGAGCGCTGTCAATATATTTTTCACGGGTCTTCCTCTACATAGTATACATTGTGTCTGTTTTGCCATAATTACGCGTGTGATTTTATTTGTGTGACCCTTGGTGAGAGTATTGTATTTTTAATAATTTTAGTATATAATATGGTCTGAGTGAGATCCCTGGAAACAGAGTTCGCTGGCTGTATTGCCACACTCGCACACTCATTACAGGAGGCGATTTCGTGATTCGCAATTGCGGCCGCTGGCTGCTTGCGCCATTCGTTCTGCTCGCGTTTTTTACTGGCGCGTGCAGCAACCTGGGCGGTAGCCCCAGCAAACCCAATACCGGCCCGGGCGGGTTCGCCCCGGCTACTGCACCAGAGGTTGGTGCCGACATTGGTGAGGCCGGCCCTAAGCCCAAGAATGTCACGCCCGAGAACATTGATGTTCCGAAAGCGTTTCCGGTGTTCACGGAGCAAAAAGTCGCGACCGAGTACGTTAAAACCATGGCCGACATCCATGTGGCTGCCACAAAGAACCGGCAGTTCCACGAGGTTGCACCACAGGTCACGGCGGTTACTGGCGCGATGAGCTGCCCGACCGTTCCCGGCCAAACCGGCAAGCTTCGGCAGGTTGGCGACACGGCCAAGAACACGAAAGCCGGTAAAGCTTTGGTGATCGCGTCGTGCTACAAGGGCGGCAACCGGAGCATCTTTTTTGCCCCGTACAGGCTGTACCAGATCCATCTGACCGACAACCCGCAGGTGCTGGAAGATGTCATTCGGAACGCGATGCGTGACCACCTGGCTGGCCTCACGCAGGACAAGATTGGTCAATATGACCGCCCCTTTGTTGCCTGCGCGGCCGGGCGGATGATCGGCGGCCTGCGCGACAAGGGCTACATAAAGTCGCAGCGCGCCAACATCCTGGAAGTCAAAGCTGACGACCAGAGTGATTATGCCAAGGCTTACCGCAACGCTCGTGACACGGGCAACTGCGCGCCGAAGTACTTGGGTAGCATGGGCTAGATACGGCGAACGTCTCGAGGTGTGTTGGCGCGAGTAGAGGGTCTCATTGCTCCCTGCTCGCGCCGCCTGCTTTGACATTATATTTAACAGTAAAAACAGCACCTGCTCCGCAACATGCGGACAAGACAGGTGTTTTTTGTACTATTTTGGCAGTGTTAAAGTAAAAGTGGCGCCTTTATTTTCTTGAGATACAAAACTCACGCCGCCGCCATGGCGCTCCATGACCGTTTTAACCAAGTACAGGCCAAGCCCGGTGCCCGGCACATCGTTTTTAATGGCGTTACTGGCACGGTAAAACCCACGGAACACTTTGCTTTGTTCGGCGGCTGGGATACCAATACCTTCGTCGGTCACCAAAATTTTGTGCTGTTTGGCATCGCGTTGGTATGTTACCGTAACGGGCGTGCCCTCACGTGTGTATTTTATTGCGTTAGAAACCACATTGTGAATTGCCCGGCGCATTTGGTCGGGGTCAACGTTCACGCTGACTTTTTCGGGCCAGTAGCTATCCATAATAACGGTAACATGTCGTTGTTGAGCGCTCAGGTCTTGGGCGGCAATCACTTCTTTTACCAGGCTCGGCAAATTGGTTGGTTTAATAACCAGTTCGCGGCCGTTGGTGGCGTGCGACAGTTCTAAGATATCGGTGGTACTGTTTTGCAGGCTGATCGCACTGTCTTTAATCGCGTCGGCCATTTTTAGCACTTTAGGGTCGGCGCAGATTTTTTGCATGCTCTCGGCGGCCCAGCGAATACCGGTAATTGGTGTGCGCAGTTCGTGTGATGCTACTGACATAAGTTCTGATCGCAACGCCAGAAGTTCAGCATTGTGACGGCGAATACGTTCAAACACAATAATAACGAGCACCATTATAAGTCCCACAAGCAGCGGCATGAGTGCCACGAAAATAATTTTGTTCCAATAGGTGCCAGCGTCGACGTCGATGCCGATGACCGCAATAACTTCGCTGCTATTTGGCGTGAAGATTGGTGCCAGGCCCGAAATAAACGTGCCGTAACTGTCGGTCAGCGGGCCTTCGACTATCGTTTGGCCAGTGCTGAAAACCGCGTGGTTTTGCGGGGTGGCTTCGGGGTATTCTTCGCCAGCAGCAGAATACATGTCGCTGGTGGCCTGCTCGGAATCAACATAAAAGAACACTGTACTGGCGCGTTGCCCCATAATATAAATGCTGCGCGTGTCTGGGTTGGCTTTTTTAACAGCGGCGAGCGTTGCTTTGAGAGCCGTATATGCCACGGTGTTTTCGTCGCTTGCCTGTCCCCGCAATTCGGCAATATCGCGCGGGCCTAGCGATGCGGCAATGGATTGGCTGCGTTCACTCAAGGTTTCGCGAATACTCTCACGGGCATTCAGCCCAAGCCACACCGAAGCGATAATGCTTAAAAGTGATACAAATAGCGCAGCGATAATTGCCTTGCCGTGTATTTTATCGTGTTCTTGGGGTGTAAGGCGCATGAAACCACCGCTTAAGTACTAATGCTAAGCATACTGGGTTGCCGGTTAGTCTGTCTAGGGATAAAATAGCCCTAATGGTTACAAAAAGCAGCGTACCAGGCTGTATTATTTTAATGGAGTCACCCACAATGGAACCCGATCCTGAAGCAAAACCGCACCACACCCATACCCCAGCCGTATCAACCCCTCCCGCCGCCGACACACCGCAGGAAACCGATATTTTTGCATGGGCGAATAACCTGTTTTTACACAAAGAAAAATTGCAGCTTGAAATTTTTTTGCTGAGCAAAACCAATATTTTGTACCGTACCAAGTACGCCGAGGCACTGGGCCGTCAAACGCATCCGCTGCTGCTTGATGGTATTTTGGAATACATTATTAATGGTGCAGGCGCCGGTTTAGTTGTGCGCAGCTTCGAGGCTGCCGAAAGCGAAGAAAACGTGCTGCAAAAAACCAAAGTCACCAATGTCGATAAGCTAGTTGAAGCCATGAGCTGGCTTGGTGAGCAGGAACGCGAAATGGAGCAGTTCAGCGAAGAAGACCACGATCTCAAGCGCATTAAAGGCATTATTGTGCGCGTGACCCACCCAGAAGTTACGCCATTCTATGTTATTAAGGCACTTTCGAGCGCGAACATTCTTAAAGGTGTGGGCGCCTGGATGATCAGCGGTAACAAGTTTGATGCGCTCGATGGCGGCGCTGCGCTGCGGATTCCAAACGACAGCCAGCTGTTGATTGTTAACGACGAACTGTACGTGTTCAACCAAAGCAAACTCGAACGTCTGTTTGGTTACAACGCCAAGAAGAACGCCATCGCCGACCAAAAAGTCCGCCAAATCGAGGCTAACTTTAAACTCAGCTTTGCCGACGATTTAACTCTGCAAGCCATGGTCAAAGAAAGCAAACCTCTCATTAATAAGCTGCAAAAGCTCGATCCAACGGCGGTCAAACAAAAAGAGTTGCTCGACCACGCCGACGAAATGGGCCTGGAACTCATGACCGACGACGACGGTGCGATCATTATTATGGACAGCAAAGACCTGAACATGTTTGTGAACCTGTTGAACGACGATTATGTTGAGTCGCCGCTCACTGGTAACCGCTACGAAATTAAGAGCAAAAAACTTCTGAAGTTCGACAACGAAGGATAACCAGTGTATCGTTTGGGGTGATGACAAAACGGCTCCCCGGTCTCTCGCAGAACTTTTTACGCAGTCCCGCAATTGTACAGCGGCTACTTAGCCGTACAAAAATTACCAGCCGCGACGTAGTATACGACATTGGCGCTGGCAGTGGCGTGATAAGCGACGCGCTGGCGGGTGTGGCACAATCGGTAGTTGCGGTAGAGCTTGATCCGCGCATGGTTGCAAAATTGCGCCAAAACATGGCAAAACACAAAAACGTACAGGTACAACCCGGCGATATTTTAAAAATGCCGCTCCCAACAACGCCATATAAGGTTTTTGCAAATATCCCATTTAGTTTGAGCTCGCAAATTGTGCAGCATTTAACTGCGGCTATGAATCCGCCCGCCGCAATCTACGTGATTGTGCAAGAACAGTTTGCGCGCAAGCTGTTGCCCAATAACAAGGGGTATACCAACCAACTGGCAATCATCACCGGCATAACCTGGAATGCCCGCGTAGTGCAGCGCCTACAACCTACCGATTTTTACCCGCGCCCAAACGTACCCGCGGTTGTATTAGAACTCACTCAGCGCCCGGAACCGCTTGTTCCTGTCGCTGACCGTCATCAATGTATTGATTTTGTAATCGATGCATTTACCGACCCGCGCACTTTGTGGCGTGCGCCGCTGCACGCTGCTGGTTTGCCTGCACTTGCCTCGCCATCGGCTTTAACGTTGCCGCAGTGGGTGACGCTGTTTGCCTACATGCAACAGCACCCGCGGGCGCGTGGCCTACAGGTGTTGGAGCATGTGGTAGTTGGCGCAGAGCCGGTCATGCTGACCGAACTTTCGTCGCCCACAATGCGCTTTTTGGCAGAACGTTTGGCGCAGGTTTCACTCCGCGAAGAAGACGCAATTGCCGCGCCGCGCATTGGTGTGGCAAAAAAGCTGCTGGCGATGAGCGACGACTCATCGCGCCAAACATTAGTATTGGTAAATCCGGTGGTGCAAGGCCGCGATATTCGCGGATGTGACCACAACGGCAAGCCCGTGCATTTGCAGCTCAAGGGTAAGCAATTGCATGCTGTACTGCGCGAAATCGCGCTGCTCGGTTAGTTATTGTATTACCAAAGAAGGCCCATGCTCTGCAACCTGTTCTTGACGACCTGCGCGCCTCGCACAACATACCTTGGCATTATGCCTGGGTGCGAAGAAGCGTTTGATAAACAAAATAAACAACACTTTGCAATGTAATTGCAGTAAACGCTATTAGCTGCTAGAATAAACCTCCGATGACAGAGTTTTTAGACCGGCAAGATGGCCGCATTAATTTTTTTACAGACGCCGAATTGACCCGGCGTAATTTTTTGCGCACAACGCTACTAGGCGGTGCAGCATATGTTTTGGCGGCTTGCAGCAACGGCGAGCATGAAGTCACGCCCGACCGTTTTAGCCAAACACCAAGTTGGGAGCAAGACTACGCGCACATACCCGATGGACCAGTCGACCCCGCTGTTTGGAACGTAAAACTCGGCCCCGAAAACTTTAGCGGCGCTGGCCAGCAAATCTATACTGACAAACCCACAAATGTATATGTGCGTGATGGCCGCTTGGTTATTACTGCGTTCGAGCAGATGATCAGCAGCAAACCGTTTACTTCGGCGCGCATTGACACGCTGGGCAAGCAATCATTCGGCTTTGGCCGTTTGGTCGTGCGCGCGCAAATGCCGAGCGGCCGCGGAGTCCACCCGGCTATTTGGTTACGCCGCGTGTCAAAGCCGGGTGAAAACTCCGGCATTTACGGTGAAATCGATCTTGCTGAATTTGTCGGCCATCGCCCAGATCGTGTATTCACAAACTTGCATACTAACGCGACGCGCCAGCGTCCCGACAAAAAAGGTATTGTCACGTCGGAAAGCCAGGATGGTGCCATTGTGCCAGATGTGAGCAATCGCATGGTCGAATACGCCGTAGACCGCACGGCCGACGGTATTGCGTTCTATGCTGACGGCAAGCAAACTGGCCGGACTTTTACTCCAGTTGCAGGCGGTAAAGATGCTTGGCCGTTCGCCGAAGACGATGAATATTATGTTATTGCAAACATGGCCATTGGCGACCGCTGGGCAGGCGGTCTGGAAGGTGTAGACATTGCATCAGACCCGTGGCAAATGCAGGTTGAATCTATGAGGTTTTATCCTGAGGAAAAGTAAAAAAACCGACACGAATCAGTCTGGTCGGCGCAGATTTTTTCTATCCAAATGCTTTACGATGATGAGCTGCTTTTCTTTGTGGCGGCAATGTAGATCGAAAAGGTAGTTGCACTAAGCCAGATTATACCAACAAGAACGTCTTGACTTAAAAAGGCGCGAGTGGCGTAGAATGCAAATCCGGCTGCAAAAAGACCCAATGCGAGTTTTTCTTTTTTAAAGATGAAATTTGACACTAGTGCACCAATAACAAGTAGTACGGCGGCGATATTTAAAAGTTCTTGCATAAAATCCTCGTTTTACGTAATTAGTATAAGTTAAAAAAGTGTGCCGGGCGAGACGCGAAGTCTCGCCCGGCTTCCCTTCCCTGTTAGCCGTTCCAACCGGCGTAGGCGCCGATGCCGCAGGAAACCCAGCCCGCCCACGGAATGAGCCGGACGATCACCTGACGGCCACCCACCCAGGCCGCGCGTGCCAGGCCCATCCGAGCGAGGTCGCGGAGACCGAAGCATCCCAGGATCATGTTGATCACCCGGGCGAACCACGGGTCAGCCACGATCGGGTACTGGACGTTCTGGGAGGTGTGCGGGACGTGGAGCACGAGCTCGTTGCCCTCGATCGTGTAGTGCACCCCAGTGAGACTCTTGCCGGAGTTGACCTCCTTGGCGTAGGGTGCGGGGACGACTGTCACCATCTCGCCGTTGGCGTTCTTGATGACGACCGTGCCGGCCTTGGCCAGTTCGGGCGTGCCGTTCTCGATGGGATAGCGGTACTCGGTCGGCGCGTCGTCGTCGGCGATGGTCACGAGCATCTGTGGCCCGGACTCTGTGGGGACGATTGCGTTGGCTGAGCCCTCGGCACCGGGGTACACGATGGTGCCGTCGGGGAGCTTCTTGGCGTTCGCCGCGTTGTCCGCGCCGGGGAGGCCGATCGTGATCGGAACCTCGCCCTTCGCGCCGAGCGTCACACCTTCCTCGGCGTCCTTCGGGATGTCGAGGAAGGTACCGTCGGTTGTAGCCACCACGGCCGCCGAGTCGGCGTCCGTCTTGGTGGGGATGGGCTCGCCGACGAGGTTGTCGTTCTTGCCGTTCGTCTTGTTCAGAGCGGCGGCCACCTCGGCTGGCGTGACGGTGTCGTTGGTGTCGGCTTGGGCTGGGGTGGTGGTCAGGAACGTGATCGCGGCCACGGCCGTTGCCGTGGATAGTGCGACCGTTCGCACGAAGCGGATGCGCATTTGATTTTGCCTCTCTGGGATCCTGGTTGCGGTGCAAGGTGCCGGGGTGTCCGGCAATGAGGAAGATCTAAGCGTTTTTTTTGAAGACACATTGAGGGCAATTCTATAAGTAGTTCTCTAAAAAGTCAACAATATTACATAATTAAAAATAAACCACCTCGCAAAAGGTGGTTTACTCTGCATGGTCTGGAAGGCTGGTGGGTTCAGGCATGTTCGGTAATTGCCACCAGCGTCCAGTTTGATTCATCGGCACCCGTACATTGCAGGCGGTAGCTACTTGAGCCGTCCGTCATATCAAAAATACGCGTTGTACTCCCCGCCTTCGAGATGCTGTATTGCAGCCCCTCAGCAAAAGTGTAGCTTCGTCCGTCCCATTCCATGCGTTTTGGGTATGTGGACAGTTGCCGACGGTTACGAAAGTACCAGGCCGTGATGTGCACGCCCTCATTAATAGATTTGCGACTTCCCATAGGTCAGTCCTCCTGTTCATTCTTTTATAAAAAAGAACGGATTGTAACAGGAGCATCTTGGTTAAAGCAGCGCGCCCGGGCCGTCCACCGGTTGCACCTACCAAGAGGCTAAAACGTAGCCGAATGCTTTTTACGGCGCTCCGGCGCGAAGTACCGGCTAGTGCCGGCGTTTGCTTAAGGTCTGTATGTAAGAAGGTCTCCCAGCACACACATGACTGGTCTTAGTATAGCGCTTTTGGTTTTTGCGTGTAAGCCTTGATTTTTTAGGCAACATGGCAGCTAGACTCTGGAGGCGTTTTTGGTTATGCTTAAATTATGGATGATGGTAAACAAATCAACGACAATCTCGAGAAATTAGATTCAAGACACCCTAAAAACCGCACAAAACTGCTTGCGGTACTTCTTGTGTTCTCATTACTTATAATGACTGGTCTTGGCGCAGCGCTTGCTTGGGCGGTGTGGGGTAAGGCGCCTGTACCTGTATTGCAAGCCATTGACGACGGCGGGGTCGTTGCCGCTGGCCCATGTTACACCGGCGCCAATAATGACTTGCCCGATGGGTACACTTGGTATGAAAACGCCAGCCTTGGTTACAAATTTGCCTATCCGAGCGCGTGGGGCAGTGTGACATTTGCAGATACGCCCATGGGTGGCACCGCTGGCCATTATGCCCAAGGCAGTTTTGCGAGTAATCCAAATGTAACATTTGGCGGCAATGCAACTGACTATATTGTGAACGCCCGCGGCGGTGCGCTACTCGATAACCCCGGTTATCTCGAAGCAACAAATAAATTTTATGCCGTGCAAATTTGGAAACTTCACGAAGGCCCGGGGGCCGATACTCTCATGGACGACCTTTATGTAATAGAAGAGCCTTCGGTGCTTAAAGATGGCTGTAACACCAAAGCGCTCGTGACGCAGTACCCAGAAACCGAATTTTTTGGGTATGCATACGATTTAGTGCGTATTAACCTCCAGCCAACAAACGCATATTACGGTGTTAATTTTGCGCTAAAAAGCCCGGCAGCAGCCAGCCGCGCAGATCTAGATAAGATTATTCGTTCGTTCCAGCTTATTCCGTAATAAAAAACACGCCGGGTGGCGTGTGGCTTTTGTGGCCGGTCCGAGCGTACGCTCGGACCGGCCATCGTGACGTTTTACAGTTGGGGGAATCGGTATGCGATAGCGGTAGCAGTGAGGATGAAATCCTTAACGGCCACTTCCGTTAACACGACTCCAACACAACCGTCTCCTACTGCGACGTGCTTGCAGATGCGTTGCCCGCTTGCGGTGGTCATCGCCTCTAGTTCATCGCCGAACGCGAACCACTTGTCGAGCGTGAGCAGCGGGTGCCGCACATTGCTCTCGTCTTGGAAGATCAAGAGTGTGCGGCGGTTTGCTATTTTGTCGATGACGAACATTTCGGGCGTGGCCTGCGGGTCCGGATTAAACCGGAACCAGTAGGTTGGCGCGTCGAGCGACACTGCGTCAGTCTCGAAGACCTCGCTGAGCTTCTCGACAGCCTCAGGCACCGAGATGACGCCGAAGTCAACGATAAGCGTTTGCAGCGGCGGCGCGACATTCCTCACGTCAATGGTTGCGCCCATAGCCTCGAGGGCCATGGTGGCACGCACCAGATCGGTCTCAAATACCTCGATATCGCAGATGCAGCCGTGCTCAGCCCCGGCTGGGGTGATAGTGGCCAAGAACAGCTCTATATCTTCGAGTGTGTTTTTCGTGTTAACTTTCTTGGCCTGAGGGACACCGCCGCGAATTACTGCGCGATCGAGAACAGCGAAATCTTGCATTTGTATGCTCCTTGCATGCGAGTCAGCCTCGCACGGCATTGCTGGTCGACTTTGAGCGTTCGGGATCGAGATCGGCAATCGTGAGCCGGTCGAAACGGGTACGTGCCTCCATGCTACGTCCCCTTTCGGGAGTTTGCCAGACGTCTTACATATTATACAATAATATTATTTGATTTACAACCCTCACCAGATGTGCTATACTAAAACAAATCGCCCACAGAAGGGTATATTTTTAACTTGAGGCTTTCAATGCAAGATCAATCAAAAATTCGCAACATCGCAATTATCGCGCACGTCGACCACGGCAAAACAACACTTGTGGACGGTCTTTTAAAACAATCAAAAACATTCCGCGACAACCAAGCCGAAATGAGCCAAGACCTCATTATGGACAGTGGTGACCAAGAGCGTGAACGCGGTATCACCATTACCGCCAAAGTGACCGCCGTACAACACGGTGATTACCGTATAAACATCATCGACACCCCTGGTCACGCCGACTTTAGCGGCGAGGTTGAACGCACACTCAACATGGCCGATGGCGTTATTCTTATCGTTGACGCTCAGGAAGGCCCAATGCCGCAAACCAAGTTTGTACTTGGCAAGGCATTGGCTGCTGGCCTCAAGCCAATTGTGGTCATTAATAAAATCGACAAGCCAGGTAACCGCCTGGGTGAAGTTGAAGACGAACTTGCCAACCTCTTTTTGGAACTTGCCGTGCACGAAGACCAACTGCACTACCCTATTTACTACGCCATTGGCCGCGCTGGTAAGGCCTGGAAGTTAGTCCCTGAAAATTCAGAGGAAGACGCTAATTTGGACGTTATTTTTGACGCCATCATCAACGATATTCCCGCCCCACAAGTTGATGCCAGCAAGCCATTCCAAATGCTGGTGACCGCACTCGCCTGGGACAACTACAAGGGTAAATACGCGGTTGGCCGCATTACCTGCGGCAAAGTAAAGGCTGGCGACCAAGTAACGTTGTGTAAAAAGGACGGCACATTCGCTAAAGCTAAAGTTGAGCTGGTATTTATGAGCCACGGCGTGAGCAAGTTTGAAGTTCCCGGCGGCGTTGCTGGCGACATTGTGCAGCTGACTGGTATTGCCGACGCGCAAATTGGCGAAACCATTGCCGATGCGATCAACCCTGTTGCTCTGCCAACAATTGAAGTTGAAGCCCCGACACTCAAAGTGTACCTGGGGCCAAACACCAGTCCGTTCAAAGGCCAGGAAGGCCAATTTACAACTGGCCGCCAAATTGGCGAACGCCTGCAAAAAGAACTCGAAACCAACGTTGGTTTGCGTGTTGAAGAACAAGGTATCGGCTTTTTGGTCAGCGGCCGCGGCGAACTGCACCTGAGCGTGCTCATCGAAACTATGCGCCGCGAAGGCTACGAATTTGAAGTTGGCCGCCCACAGGTTGTGACTATTGAACAGGATAGTAAAACCATGGAACCGGTTGAAGAGTTGATTATTGAAGTCCCTGCCGAACACGTGGGTGCGGTGCAAATGGAACTTGGCGCACGCCGTGCAATGCTTAAAGAGCAATTTAGTTCTTCGAGCAAGGGCACTACCAAGATTGTGTACGAACTCCCAACTCGCGCGTTGCTCGGTCTGCGTAATATTCTAATTACACAAACTAAGGGCACTATTGTTATGAACACCTTAATGGTTGGGTACCAGCCACTTGGTGCGCCATTGCAGCAACTCCGCAACGGTGCGTTGATTGCCTTTGAACAAGGCGTCACGACTCCGTACGCGCTCGAAATGGCTCAGGCCCGCGGTATTATTTACGTGGACCCAGGCGAAAAGGTGTATGGGGGCGAGGTTATTGGCTTGAACAACCGCAGTGAAGACCTTGAGATTAACGTATGTAAAACCAAGCACCTCACTAACATGCGCAGCAGTTCAAGCGACGGTATTGTGCAAATTACTCCGGCTACTATTTTGAGCCTGGAACAGTGTTTGGACTTTATTGAAAACGACGAAATGCTTGAGGTAACTCCTAAAAGTTTGCGCCTGCGCAAAAAAGAACTCAATCCGAACTTGCGCAAACGTACTCCTCGGGGGTAGCAAAAAACGGGTTAAAATGAAACACCCGCCTGACATGCCGCCCGGGCGGGTCAACAAATCGTAGACACAAGAACTTTATTGTGGTACAATACCAGCAACCTGTTAATGAATATCGAGTAGTTACCTAATAGTTTCTCGCTTATTCATTCCAATATAAGTAGTGAGAAACAGGTCTAACGAAAGGTATTTTTTTAATGCAAAACTCTTTTAAATCACGCCCTCGCGGTGGTGGTAATGGTGGCCGCCGTTTTGGTGGCAATAGTCGTCCTAGCCGGGGTGGCTATGGTGGTAACCGTAGTAACCAGCCTAAGGTTATTGACCCAACCCGTTTTATTAACCAAGCAAAACCTGCACAGGAAGAAGTTCCCTACGAACCACAGCATACTTTTACTGATTTTAACTTCTCGCCTGCCTTGCAGCGCAACATTGACGCTAAAGGTTATGTAAACCCGTCGCCTATTCAGGACGAAGCAATTGAACCGATCCTTGCTGGCCGCGACCTTATTGGTCTAGCTAACACCGGCACTGGTAAAACGGCTGCTTTTTTGCTGCCGCTTCTGCAAAAACTTGTCGAAGACCAAAACAGCATTCGCATTCTGATTATGGCGCCAACCCGCGAACTCGCCGTACAAATTGACGACGAATTCCGTGGCTTTTCTAAAGGTCTTGGCCTGTACAGTGCATTATGTGTTGGCGGCGTCAACATTCAGCCGCAAATTCGCCAGCTGCAACGCGGCCCGCACATTGTTATTGGTACGCCTGGCCGCCTAAAAGACCTCGTGCAACAAAACAAACTGCGCCTTGCTGGCGTTGACGTACTAGTGCTCGACGAAGCTGACCGCATGCTTGACATGGGTTTCATTCGCGACATTAAATTCTTGGTTGAAAAACTGCCTGAGCAGCGCCAATCGCTGTGCTTTAGCGCAACTATTACCCCCGAAATTAAGCCACTGATTAACGAAATTCTGACCGACCCTGTGACGGTAAGTGTTCGTACCAGCGAAACCAGCGATCACGTGGAACAGAACATTATTCCTGCTCATTCTAAAGACCACAAACTTGACTTATTGCAGGAATTGCTCGGTAAAGAAGGCTTCGACAAAGTCATTGTGTTTGGTCAGACCAAGCACGGCGTGCAGCGCCTGGCCGAAAAACTAAGCCACAGCGGCATTCCATCGGAAGCAATTCATGGTAACAAGAGCCAGGGCCAACGCCAACGCGCGTTGAACGACTTTAAGAGCAACCGTGTTCGTGTGTTAGTTGCAACCGATGTTGCAGCCCGCGGCTTGGATATTCCAAACGTGAGCCACGTAATTAACTTTGACCAGCCTACCACTTACGAAGACTACGTGCACCGTATTGGCCGTACTGGCCGTGGCGGCAAGCGTGGCCATGCGCTCACTTTTGTGGACGCTAACCATCCAAAGATAGCCGGCCGGTAAACTGGTCGCGCAAAACATGCGCAGGTGCAATGCCAGCGGCAATAAGGTCGGCACCCAGTGTGCCGACCATTTTGCTTGGGCCGGAAATATAGATGAAGCGATCTTGGACTTGTGGTAACGTAAGAATTTGTTCAGCTGTAATGCGGGTTGTGTAGAATTGCACTAGCAATTTTGCAGTAGTATTGGCTAAGTTTCGAAGTGTTTCGTCATAAAGTATAGGCTCGTCGCGGCTGCTATACAAAAGAGTTGCATTCACGCGGTCACCCTGCATAAACCGTTCAGTAATAATTGCATGGAACGGCGTAATCCCAACGCCCGCTGCTACAAAAATATGCGGCAATTCACTTTTACGCCACACAAAATTGCCTTCCAAGCCTTGTAAATCAACTGTATTGCCCAGCTGTAAATGTGCCAGACTTTTTTTATAATCGCTGTCACTGAGGCGGGTAGTAATAGTCACGATCCTGCTGCTCGGTGCCGATGCAATGCTAAATCGGTGTTCGAGCGGTCCGTATGGCCCAGGAATTTCAAGCCGCACCGATTGCCCGGCCTGCCATACCAAAGGTTCTGTGGGCGCAAAACTAAACGACCACACATTTTGGCTGTGCTGTTTTTTTTGCGTAAGTAGTGCCTGCATATCGCCATTGTAGAGTATTACAACGTTACCATAAACACCTCGTGCTTACGAATGCCGATTATCTCTCAGCTATATTTAAGTAACTTACGCTACACTATAGTCATGAGAATACTCATCGTCGAAGACGAACACAAAATTGCTCAGGCGCTAAAACGCGGACTCGAACAAGAGCATTACGCGGTAGATTTAGCGTTCGATGGCGACGATGGCTTGGCCAGTGCCGTGGCCGAGAATTATGATTTGATTGTGCTTGACCGCATGCTGCCCGGCCGCGATGGCGTAAGTATTTGCCAGGAACTGCGCACACAAGGTAACCACACCCCTATTTTAATGTTGACCGCTAAAGACCAAGTGCGCGACCGCGTAGGCGGTCTCGATGCTGGTGCTGACGATTATTTGGTAAAACCGTTCAGTTTTGAAGAGCTTCTGGCACGTATGCGCGCTTTGCTGCGCCGTCCGCACGAATCGGTGCATACTGTACTCGAGGTTGATGATTTGCAGCTGGATACCGCAAATTACAGCGTCATCCGCGAGGGCCAGCTTATTACACTCTCGAGCAAAGAGTTCGCGCTGCTGGAATACCTTATGCGCAATAAGGGCCGCGTGCTGTCTAAAGATACAATTATGGCTCACGTGTGGGACTTTGATGCCGACATTTTGCCAAATACTGTCGAGGTATATATTGGCTACCTCCGTAACAAAATCGACAAACCGTTTAAAGGCCCGGCGCTTATTCACACACGCCGTGGCTTTGGGTATACACTTGGGGTGTAATGTTTACTAAAGCGTCGTTCCGCCTAACCGCCTGGTATGTTGCTATTTTAATGGCGCTCAGTCTTACGTTTAGTGCGTGGGTATATGTTGAGGCGACTAACGAAGTGAGCAAGAATCTGCGCGCCCAGGCCGACCACCCGCTGGCTCGTTTGCTCCCAGACAACGAAGTTGCCCGTTATTTTGATGAACAATACACCGCCAGCCGGGCGCGGATTGTGGGCAGTCTTGTGCTGCTGAATATTGGCGTGGTGCTGTCGGGCGGGTTTATAAGTTACTTTTTAGCCCGGCGTACATTGCGGCCAATCGAGGACGCGCTTGATGCCCAAAACCGTTTTACGGCCGATGCTTCACACGAGCTGCGTACGCCGCTCACTACCATGAAAACCGAAATTGAAGTTGCTCTGCGTGACAAAAAATTTTCGGCCAACGACACCCGCGAACTGCTACAAAGCAACGTCGAAGAAATTGACCGGCTCAGCAAATTGGCTGAAGGCTTGCTTATTTTAGCGCGCACTGGAGACAAACCGGCACTTGAAAGAGTCCCGCTTACCGAGATCGCCGAAAAAGTTGCCAAGCGTTTTGAGCCGCTTGCCACACAAAAACATATGACCATTGCGACCGAAGTGCAAAAATTGAGCGCTACCGCCGATCCCGCACATACAGACGCAATTATTGGCATTTTGCTCGATAATGCCATTAAATATGCTCCTAAAAAATCAACCGTAACGCTGATGGTAAACAAGCAAGATACTGCCGCTTGCGTGACTGTGCACAACACGGGGCCGGGCATTGCCGCGGCAGACGTTCAGCATATTTTTGATCGCTTTTACCGTGCCGACGCCTCCCGTACTACTGGTGGTTATGGCCTGGGCCTGTCCATAGCACACAAACTCGCAACAAATATGAACGGCACAATTGCCGTGCGTAGCGACAAAACCGGCACCACATTTACACTGCGTGTTGCGCTTGCCGCGTAGGTTTCAGCATTTTTTAAGCCAAGCATGTTGTACTTGTCTCATCATTAAATGAGGAGCACGTATATGAGCGTGGTAACACGTGGTGTTAAAAACGCCTTTAGGAACTGGCTGCGAACGCTGGCTGTGGTGCTGATTCTTGCAATCGGTATTGGACTTAGCTTGTCGATGTTAGTTGCGAACGAGGCGGTCACCACAAAAATTAGTGACCTGAAAACGCAGGTTGGAACAACGCTGACAGTTAACCCTGCTGGTGGCCGTGGCAATGAGGGCGGTGGTGAGCCGCTCACAACTGCGCAAGTCGACACAATAAGCAGACTTGCGCACGTGAGCAGTGTTGCGGCAACCAGTAACTTTGTGCTGCAAAACCAGGATTCAAACACTGGCAACATGATGTTGCGCATAGGAGGCAAAGCAAGTGAATCTGGCAAAACAAACCTGAAGTCAGCGATTGACCCAGGTACGCTCGGTCGTCGCGGTGGCGCAAACACAAGCGGTGAAGTCCCTGTGAATTTTAGCCTGCCGATTAACGGCATTGGCAGCACGGGTGTCAGCCAAACTGGCAAAGCGTTCACTATTACCTCTGGACGCAACATTAACAGCACCGATACCAGTTACGTTGCCGTTGTTGGGACTGAACTCGCAACCAAAAACAGTCTTAGTGTTGGATCAACGTTCACTGCATACGACAAAACATTCACTGTTGTTGGTGTTGCCGACCAAGGTAACAAATTCGAAAACGCAGGCCTGGCGATTCCGCTGAGCGTGGCTCAAACACTCACCGGCACAAGTACCGAAGTCGCAACCATGACTGTTACCGTTGATTCAGTTGAGAATTTGGAAAGCACTAAAGCTGCAATTGGTAGCGCGCTGGGGAGTGACAAAGCCGATGTGACTTTGAGCCAAGAAAACGTGCAAACGTCAATCGACAGCCTCAAGGGTGTGCAGCAAATTTCGATCATCGCATTTATTGGCGCACTGATTACCGCAGCTGTGATCATCTTCCTGATTATGTTGATGGTTGTACGCGAACGCCGCCGTGAAATTGGCGTGCTCAAAGCAATTGGCGGCTCGAACCATACCATTGTTTCGCAGTTCATTGTTGAATCGCTTGTGCTGGTGGCGCTCGGAGCCATTGTTGGTTTTGGTATCGCGTTGGTTAGTAGCGGCGGTATTGCAAACGCGCTGGTAACGTCAAATGTAAGCAGCAGCGCGGCAACAACCTCAGAAAACGTCAGCACAAACGAAGGCCCGCGTGGTGGTACAGACCGCATTCGGCTTTCTCCCGGCGGCCCTGGCCTTGAATCTGCAACCTCGTTGGTTGGCCAAGTTGCTGCAAATGTTGGTTGGACAACCGTTGCTTATGGTTTCTTGGCGGCAATTGTGATTGCTGTTGTCGGCAGTGCAATTCCCGCTTGGCTAATTACAAAAGTTAGTCCGGCAGAAGTGTTGAGAGGAGAATAATATGTTAAAAGTTGAACATCTACAAAAGAAATTTCGCAGCGGCGACACAGACGTAACGCCCGTAAAAGACGTGACCTTTAGTGTTGCAACTGGTGCGTTTGCGGCAATCATTGGTAAAAGCGGTAGTGGCAAAAGCACGTTGCTGGCGCTGCTCGGTGCGCTCGACCGGCCAACGAGTGGCAGCATTGAAGTTGACGACGTGAACATTGCTAATCTGTCTGACAAAAAATTAACGGCGTACCGCCGTGATGGGATTGGTTTTGTGTTCCAACAATACAATTTGGTACCGAACTTGACTGCCCTTGAAAACGTGATGTTACCCATGGAGTTTGCTGGTGTGTCAGTTGCTGCGCGTCGTGAGCGTGCCGAAAAGTTACTGAACCAGGTTGGACTCGATGCCGATAAGCAGCTGCGGCGTCCGGCTCGCCTGTCTGGCGGTGAACAGCAACGTGTGGCAATTGCCCGTGCGCTGGCCAACAAGCCAAAACTTATTTTAGCCGACGAGCCAACGGGTAATCTGGACACGCAGACCGGCGAACATATTTTTGGCCTGCTGCACGACCTGACGCGCACCGAAAAAGTGACGATCATTACCGTGACGCACGACCTTTCGATTGCGGGTAAAACGGATACAACATTCCGATTGAGCGATGGTGCGTTGCGGGAAGAACGCTAAAAAACGAACCCGCCAGCCGTCCGGGTGATCCCCAAGACAGCTGGCGGGCGATGCGTTAGTGCAGGTTTGCAGCAGCCAGGACGAGTCCTGTCGCGACGAACTGGGCCAGAAGGCGGCACACTTCGGCCGGTGGGCCCGCCACGATTACAAGTACCCGGAGGCTATCGCCCTCGAGTCCCAGGATTGAGTGGCCTGCGTATTGCGCGGTAATTTTTGCCGTGCCGATGTCGGGTGTGCGAGCGAGTACGTATCCGTACCTATTGCGGGCTGCATCGGCGGCTTCTCTGCTGCACGCTGAGCCCAACCAGAGAGTCTGAGTGAGGAACGGTGTTGGAAATCGCTTTGATGGCTCCAGCAAGCACACTTCCAGCATAATGCTCGAACCGTTCGCAGCGTCAGGCCGCTGCGCGATGATGCCGCCGGCCGCTTCGATGACTCGCCGAACCGCTATTGGGCCGCCTTCACCGAAAAAAGTGTTGCGTAATCGCGACACGCATTGCCTCCTTGCAACTAACTTGCGCGTCCAGGTAGTGTATGCCAAAATTTGTTTTTATGCAACCCTTATTGCCGGCTGCTCCCCTCCTCTGGTATACTCCGTTTAATATGAAAACGTTTTTGCTTACCAGAGTTCGGCTCACGGCATATTACCCGGTGTTTTTTATCGCATTTCTTGCAATCATTTTGGCAACGCCTAAGATTGCGCTGAGCGGTGGGCAACTCACACTTCTTACAGTAAACTCATTCTTGTTGGCGTTTTATTTGGGGCCGATTATGTCGGCACAAAAACAACGCCTTGACGATTTAGCGAAGGTGATTCGAGGTGAAACGATCGCCTTTTTTAATATTGCAATCCAAACACAGGACATGGCGCCAGAGGTAAAACACAAGATTAAGAGCATGGCGAGAAGCTATCTTGAGGCCTGCGTCCACAGTCGCAAAGTTGCCGAGGGCGAAAGCGAGTACGAAACGTTGTTGCGCTATTGCATTGATTACAAGGGTAAATCACAAGAAAAAGCCGACAAAGTACAGCAGATTTTGGTTGATAACCAGCAAAACCGCAGCCAGCTTTCTGCGCAGTTGCAAAATAACGTGTATAGCCACGAATGGTTTGTGCTGGTGGTACTGTCGATTATTACCCTTGCCTACATTGTGGTAATCGATTACGGCCACAATGTACTACTTAACGGAGTGGCGGCGCTGCTATGTACCGGCTTGGCGCTATTGCTGCTTATTCTTGAGAAGCTCAATTCCCTGACACACAAAAAAGCCAAGCCAATTTGGAAACCATTCGAAAAACTGCTGGCTACCGATTTTAAGCGCATTGATTAATTACCCAATAATTGCCATACTGAAACCAATGAAAGTTACCGTAGACGTCGAAACAAAAACAGTTGTACGCGTGTTACTCGCGGTCGGCGTGTTTGTGGGTATCATTTTTATGGTAAACCGTTTGTGGCCGGCACTTATTTTGGTGCTTATTTCTATGATTTTGGCGCTTGCGTTGAACGCGCCAATTAATGCGCTCGCCGGTAAATTGCCAGGCAAAAACCGTACACTCGCTACAACCGCGGCATTCTTGGTGCTTATTGGAGTGCTTGGCACCTTTATTTATGTTGCTGTGCCTCCAGTCGTAGACCAAACTACCAAGTTTGTGCAAAACTTGCCGCAATATGTAGAAGAAATCCGTGCGCGCGGCGGTCCTGTCGCCGACTTTATTAACCATTATGACCTGCAAGATCAAGTTGACCAGCTTGTCGCGGGCGCGCAACAGCAAGCTGGCAACATCGCGCAGGGTGTCGGCAGTTCGGTGGTTAATGGTATTGCATCGTTCTTTAATGGGTTTGTTGCCATTATTACTATTCTTGTGCTTACCTTCCTCATGCTGGTCGAAGGCCCGCGCTGGGTTGAACGTTTTTGGAATCTTTACACCGATGCCGACCAGCTTGAACGTCACCAGCGTTTGGCTGCAAAAATGTACAAAGTCGTGAGCGGTTACGTGAACGGTCAAGTGCTTGTTGCAGCAATTGCTGCGGGCGTTGGCCTCGCAACGCTGCTCATATTAACATCGTTCTTTAATGTACCAGTAGGTGCGGTGATTCCGCTGACTGGTTTGATATTTATCACCGATCTTATTCCGTTGATTGGCGCAACAATAGGCGCGGTAATTATTGTGCTTGTGTTGCTGTTTAGTGATCCAGGTGCGGCGTTGACGTTCCTTATTTACTTTATTATTTATCAGCAGATTGAAAACAATTTTATACAGCCGCTTGTGCAATCGCGGACCGTTGCACTCAGCGCGCTTTCGGTGCTGGTCGCTTTAATTTTGGGCATTACGATGTTGGGAATTCTGGGCGGTATTTTGGCGATTCCGCTAGCTGGTTGTATTCGGGTGCTACTTTTGGACTACATGGAACACCGTAAAACAAAGCCAAAGCCTAAAAAGAATTTTATGGTGAATCTCGCTGGTAAGGTGTAAATAAAAACCGCTCGGTACGGCGGTTTTTATTGTTGCTCCCTGGGCTGTCGTAATGCATCATGGATGCCGCGCAATTTTATAACGTGCGATACCAAATTGTGCCAACTGGTGTGTCGCGCAATTCAATTTTTTGTGCACTCAGTTCGCTCCTAACTTTGTCGGCAGCGGTAAAGTTTTTTTGACTACGCGCAGTTTGGCGGTCAGTAATACGTTGTTTTTGTTCGCTAGTAATATCGGTACTCTCACCTAGTTTTAATCCCAGTACGCGGTCAATAAACGCTACAAAATTTTCAAGCGCTGTTTTACTTGCGTGCGCAACCAAGTCGGTTTCGGCTTTGCTCGCGAGGTCGCTCAAAGCTGCCAGTGCTTCCGGCGTGTTCATGTCGCGGTTCAGTTCTTCCAATATCACGCGTTTTGTTTCGTGAAACGCAAGGTCATTAATTTCGCCGTCGTCGACTGTTTGGAATCTCAGGTCGGCAAATGCCTGCAAAGTTTGGCGGCGTTGGCGAGCGGCAGCTAGTCCGCCCATGGTAAAATTAGCCTGCGTACGGTAATGACTTTGCAAGAGTAGCATGCGCAGATCTAGCGCGTCGTAGCCAGCCTCAGCCAAATTGCGCAGCAGAATGCTATTGTTCAGGCTTTTCGAAATCTTTGTGCCTTCAACCATAATGTGATTGGCATGCAGCCAGTATTTTACAAATTGCTTGCCGGTTGCAGCTTCGGACTGCGCAATTTCGTTAATATGGTGCACGGGTAAATGGTCAATGCCGCCGGTGTGAATATCGAGCGTGTCACCCAAATATTTCATGGCCATGGCAGAGCATTCAATGTGCCAACCCGGGAAGCCTTTGCCCCATGGGCTGTCCCATTCCATGTCGCGCTGTGCAGTTCTTGGGCTAAATTTCCACAGCGCAAAGTCAGTTGCACTGCGTTTTTGCGGGTTTACTTCTACGCGGGCGCCGTGCTGCAAATTTTCGAGGTCAAGCTGTGCTAGAGCGCCGTAATTACGGAACCGATAGGTGTCAAAATACACACCGTCGTCAATAACGTACGTAAACCCTTTTTCTTCAAGGCGTTTAATAAGTTCGATTTGTTCAGAAATATGGTCAGTCGCGCGCACCACGTGCGTTGGCGTACTAATGTTGAGCGCATCCAGGCCCAACATAAAGTCGTCCATGTAAAACTGCGCAACTTCCCAGGCGGTTTTGCCTTCGCGCCTCGCGCCTTTTTCCAACTTGTCTTCGCCCTCATCGACGTCACCGGTCAGGTGGCCAACATCCGTAATGTTCATAACCCAGTCAACCGCCAGGCCGTTTTCTCTGAGCATGCGGTCGAGTGTATCCCAGCGCACATATGCGCTGTAATTACCAATATGCGGATAATCGTATACGGTTGGGCCGCAAGTATATAGACTAACTTCGCCAGCAACTTGCGGCGTAAATTTTTCTAATGTGCGGGTAAGCGAGTTGTAGAGTTGCATTATTTGCTCCGTTAGTTCAATTTTAACAAAAGTAAAAAAGAATCAACGGTCAACACGAATGGAACGTCATGGCTGGTGTTCCTGCAAAACTTTACGGGCGGCGCCAATGAGTTCGTGTTTGATCTCTTCGTAGTTGTCGCTGTAGGTGCGAAACCCGGCAACATACGGGTGACCGCCGCCGCCAAAGAATTTAGCAATGGTTTCGGCGACCTTGTAGCCGCTGTTTGCGCGGATTTTACCGGTGATTTTACCATCTGGATAGGTTTTAACGCACACGGCAACTTTAACGTTATCGACTAAACGCATTTCGTCGATTACCAGCATGCTTGGGTTGTATTTGCTGCTATATTTGCTAATCTCTTCCCACGGGATATGCACAAGCGCCAGCTGGCCGTCGGCAAAATATTCCACACGCTGCAAAAGTGCACCTTTGTAGGCTAAAATTTCTGGCGCTTTTTTCATGAATTCGCGGCGGCGGTTGTCGATTGCAGCCAAGCTTGCGCCGCCGTCAACTAGGCCGGCAACAACGCGAATGCTGTCTGCGGTTGTATTTTCGGTCATTAAACCAAGGCTGTCGGCCATGATAGAAATCGCCAAGTTTTCGCAGGCTTGTGCGTTAAGCGGCCAGTCGTTGGCTTTTGCCATGTCGTAAATAAGTTCGCCGGTCGCCACTTTTTTAGAGTCAATAACGGCAACGTGGTCAAAAGGAATTGTGCCTTCGGTGGTGTGGTGGTCGATAACAATGTTTGGGTTGCTTGTAAGCAGCGCCAAGTTTGCGGGCACAATTGCGCGTTCCAGCAAAGTAGCGCTGGCGGTGTCCACGATCACGCTTAGGTCAAAGTCGCGCGGCAGTTCGTCGATGACGCGATCCCAGCCTTTAATATATCCGAGGTAGCTGCCGATTTGCACCGGGCAGTACATGGTGACTTTTTTGCCCATGTCACCAAAAATTTCTTCGAGCGCAACCGAACTACCCACGCTGTCACCATCGGGGTTCTCGGCTTGGATAATGACAATGTGGTTGGCAGCTGCCACTAATTTTTTAGCTTCTTCAAACATCTTGCTTATTGTACCAGGTTTTATGCAGTTAGTCGTGCTGGCACGCCGCTGAATGCTAGAGGTGCGTTTTATTTTTTAGAGATTCTGTCGGCCTTCGAGGGCATGGCCAAGTGTGATCTGGTCGGCGTACTCAAGATCGACACCTACAGGAAGGCCGCGCGCCAAGCGCGTCACGCGTACATTGTGACCGGCTTCGCTAATTTGGCGCTGCAAATAGAGCGCAGTCGACTCGCCTTCAACGCTGGCGTTGGTTGCTAAGATAATTTCTTTTACGTCGTCTTCTGTGATGCGTTGTAAAAGCTCAGGAATATGCAATTGTTCTGGGCTCACGCCATCAATGGGTGAAATCACGCCGCCGAGCACATGGTACGTGCCTTTAAATTGGTTAGTACGTTCAAGTGCCACTACGTCGAGTGGTTCCTCGACTACGGCAACGAGGGTTTTGTCACGCTCTGGGTTGGCGTACAAAGGCGACATTTCCTGGTCGTGTTCAATCAGCGCGAACGTTTTTGGGCAATACGCAACACCGGCATGCAAGCTGGTGATGGCGTTGGCTACACGGGTCGCAACACTTGGGTCGCGGCGCAGCAAATCATAGGCATACCGTTCTGCGGTACGCGGGCCAACACCCGGCAGTTTGCCGAGTTCATCAATCAAATGTAATAGCGCTTTGGGTAGAACAGTTGCCACAGCTGCGATTACATGCCTAGGTTGCCGAGGCTGCCCATGAGAGGCTTCATCTTTTCGGCGGCAACTTGTTGTGAGCGCACGACTGCTTCTTTTACAGCGGTTTCGACCCAGCGTTCAAGTTCCGCAATGTCGTCGAGGTCAACGCGTTCTGGGTCAATTCCGATTTTTTTAATTTTTTGTTCGCCGGTGATGCGCACAATAACGGCGCCGTCGCCAGCCTCAACTTCAATAATTTCGTTAGCAAGTTCTTTTTGAGCTTTTTTAATCTTCAGGATCATTTTGGCATTGTTAAACATGGTGTCTCCTCTTTATGCATAGTATACCACTTTACGCCTACTGGTAGAACCGGAAGCGTAAGCCGTTGTCTTTGCGGTCGTTTACAATAAGTTTAGTTGGCGTCGCGAGGCGAGGCGCGATTTTTGCAGCTTCGTCTTCGGTAACCAAATATGCACCAGGGCGGGTTGGCTGTTGCTCGCCAGTAATAAGCGCAGTGTTCGGCCGGCGGTCAGAAATAACTTTATATAACCCTTGGTCGGCCGGCTTGGCAACAATTGTCAGCGGTGAATTTCTTGGCAATGCATTGGCCTGTTCTTGCGCTAGAAATGCGTCGGTAGTGAACATTTTGCCGGCTTCGGGGCTGTACAGCATGGTGTAGGTGTAGCGCTGGTAGTTAAATTGTATAATGCTAAAAATAAGGAAAAACAGCGGCACTAAACCAAAAATGCGTGCATACGGGTTGAACGGAAAAAGTTTGTACCAGTAGCGTACCACAAGGTTGAGGCCAATGGTCATGACCAACATGACTGGAACAAACAGCACGGTGAGGTTGCCGGGGGTAAAGCCAATAATCGGAATCAGCAATGCCATCCAGATAAGTAGCACGTAGGCTCGCACTGAGTGGAAGTCGCTCATGAGGCGTACCCCGCCGATAACCACGAGTGTCAGCGAGGCAAAGCCAACAAGCGGCGTAATCATTTGTGCTGAACTTACGTTAAGTGGCCATCCGAGGTTGCTAATGGCTTGTAGCAAATCGCGGCCAAATTGCATAGGTTCAGGGATTGTTGCGGGAATCGCAAATATATCGCGAATGAGACTAGGATCTTTATAAATCCCCCAGCCAAGCGGCAGCATAAGTGCTACAAAGAAAAAAACGCCAATGGTAAGTCCTACCTTACTACTTTGGCGGATAAGATACCGCAGATGCGGCTGCGCCATTGCGGCGATAAGTGTGGCAATAAAAAGGTACGCCATGTACGGCGTGTACAGCGCTAGTCCAGCAGACAGTCCGAATAATGCCTTCCAGAGGTGCCAGCGTTTTGTTTGTTGCGACACGTAGGTGGCGCATAAAATAAGTACGCTTGTCCAAAATGGAATCATAATGTCTGGAGTGCCAAGGCGCGCGATACTCAGGAACCATGTCGAGGTAACAATAATCATAGTGGCGATTATTGCAACATTCACTTTAAACCAGCGTTTAATGATGAAGCTCAAACAAAATATGGTGAGTGCTGCAAACACCAGGCTCGGCAGACGTACGCCAAATGGTGTGAGACCCAGCCAATCCAGGCTTAATTTTTGCAAGGCATGGAATGGCAGGTTAGTAACTTGTTGTGCGTTAGGAAGCTCAGTAAAAGACAGTGCGTGCGAGGTAATAGCACTTTGCTGCTCTGTGGCGCTGAGGCCTGGCGGCAGAATATCGGCATACAGCGCTAATAATAGTGCCGTAAGTACAGCGAGACCGCTGTAGGCGATCAAAAACCGATGCTTGTATAAGGTCCACTCCGAAATAGGCCTGATATTCATAATGCTTATATGTAGTATACCCTAAGTGCCCGGCGTGCAACAGGCTAAAATGGGGCCGAGCTTTCGCAATTTTGGCTGACACTTACGGACGGCATTGGCTAGTTACGGTGCTTGTCTAAGTCCATAAATTTTAGGCGCTCTGGGTCGAAGTACAGCTCAACTTTGCCGGTTGGGCCGTTACGGTGTTTTGCAATAATGAGGTCGGTAATGTTTGGGTACTCTGTGTCGGGGTTGTAGTAGGCTTCGCGGTAGATAAAGGCTACAATGTCGGCATCTTGTTCGATTGACCCCGATTCACGAAGGTCGGCCAGCTGCGGAATTTGTGGCGTACGGTTTTCGACCGAGCGTGAAAGCTGGCTTAAAGCAACCACTGGCACATTAAGCTCACGCGCGATAAGCTTTAATCCGCGCGAAATTTCGGAAACTTCCTGCACACGGTTGTCGCCATTACGACCGCTACCTTGCATAAGCTGCAAATAGTCGATGATAATAAGCCCGAGCGGGTGGTCGTGCGCGGCGCGGCGCGCTTTGGTGCGTAGGTCGAGCACGGTCACGCCTGGGGTGTCGTCAATATAAATTGGCGCTTCGGCCATTTCGCCCATGGCGCGGCTCAGTTTTTCAAAGTCCTGGTCGCTTAAGTTGCCAGTACGAATATTCCAGGCGTCAACACCGGCGGCATCGGCCAACATACGGTCGACCAGCTGTTCTTTGCCCATCTCGAGGCTAAAGAACAAAACCGCTTGCTTTGCGAGCGTGGCTACGTTATACGCTAAGTTGGTCACCAGCGTGGTTTTACCCATGGCGGGGCGAGCGGCCAAAATGATAAGGTCGCTGCGCTGCAAACCGGCAGTCATACCGTCGAGGTCTCGGAAGCCAGTGCGCACACCACGCAAGGCCCCTTTGTTGCGGTGCAGTTCTTCTAGTCGGTCAAAGCTTTCAACTAAAATTTGCTCGAGGCTCACTAAGTCCTGGCGGGTCGATTTGTCGGAGATTGCAAACAGTTGCTGTTCGGCACTCTCCAGCAGTTCTTCGCTGGCTTTTGATTCGTCAAACGCGAGTTCCGCAATGCTGCCACTGGCGCTGATAAGGCGGCGGCGCATGGCGTTTTGTACAATAATTTCGGCGTAACTTTCGGCGTGCGCGGCGGTCGGCACTTGGTTAGTTAGTTCGCTAATATAGTCGGTGCCGCCAGCGTCTTCCAGGTGCTCGTGTTTTTTGAGTTCGTCAGAAAGCGTCAATAAGTCCACCGGTTGGTGGCGTTCGTATAGTCGCAGCATTGCGGCAAAAATTTGCAGATGGCGCGGGTCGTAAAAGTCTTCAGCGCTCAGTTTGTCGGTCACGCGCGTTAGTACGTTTTCATCAATTAGCACAGCACCTAAAATGCTTTTTTCGGCATCGAGGTTTTGCGGTGGGAGTTTTCCGGCGGCTACCTTGCGCGGCTTTGGTGGGTCAGATTGGCGAGGCATAGTAGCTTAATCATACCACCGTGCCTTGTAAAGCAAAAACGCCTCGGCCTGGGCCGCAGCGCCGAGGCGTTTTTGCGGTTCAGGCCGAGGCGGTCACGACTCGATTGGCGCGGTGGTGAGCGTGCGGAGCGCGGCTTGCACACGGGCAATGCTCGCCTGGTCGGCGTCGTAGGCCTCCCAGTTTTCGCGCGTCACCTTGACCATGTTCTGTGCGTTCTTTACGCGGCTGGCGAGCTGCAACAGGTGCTTGCGCTTGAAGTTAGCCAGTGACGCTTTTTTGGTTGGCAGATCAACGCGCAGTGCGGCACGTTCGATCTCGTTGTTTAGCCACCTGATCAGCTGTTCGCAATCGGCGCGGGCTTCGTTGTCAGTGTTGAAACCGAGAAGCTTTTGCACCAGCTCGATCTGCCGCTCAAGCCGTTGGCGGAGTGACGCATTCCTGACGTTGTTCTCGATAGCTTCAGCGAGAGCCGTCTCAGATGCGGTATCGCGCTCCTGTTGCCAGCGTGGCGTGTCCCAGGTCTGTGCTTCGGTCAGGACTTGCACTGCTTTTGCGAGTGTGGCTTCCCATTGGGCCACCGTTGTACAGGGGCGTTGGGTCGGCCATACGTGGTAGACTGCCGAATGCAGCAGTGAATTCGACGCTCTGAGCGGTCCCAATTTTTCGGTCACTATGCCTCCAAAGTCGTGTTGGCATAGTTATTATATAAGTTTTTTTAACTTTACGCTACACAAGCTCGCCGCCGCCCATAATTGCTGCAATTTTTGCAACATTCGGGTCATCGCTCATAACTGGCGGCGCGGCGTTTTTATTCGTTGTAACTTTAATAATTGGCGTTTTGCCGAGCACTTCTTGAATCACGCCAACGATCACCGTTTTTTGTTTAACGTCATCTATTTTTTTGCCGTGCAGTGCAAATTTAAACGTCAGTATTAATTCATCATGCTGTATGACTGGCTGCGCTTGTTTAAGTACGGCATATATCGGCGCGTTTTTTGTTTTCATGGCGTCAAGTACGCGTGCCCAATCGGCGGTTTCCATGGCGGTCAGCGGTTCAGCCGGAACAGCGCTTTGCTCTGGTGCCGCGGCAGGTTCGGGTGTTGCGTCTGGCCTTGGAATTGTGGCGGCCAGTTTTTGCACAGCAGGTTTTTGCTGCGCAACGGCAACAGTCACTGGCGCGGCAGCGGCAACGAGCGCTGCGGCAGTTTTTGGTTCGATTTTTGTAGTTGCGAGTGGTCCGCTGTTCGCGTGCGACGTGAGTGCGGCAATCAATTTAAGCTGTGGGTTATAGGCCCGCGGCACGTCGAGCAGACGGTCAATAAGCGCAAGGTGGCTTGGGGTCTCGCGGGCTGTAACAAGCAACTCTTTTGCAAGCTGGTCAACAATTGCCGTCACGTTGCTCCCCTGCTGTTCAAGTGCATATGCAATATCAATAATCACCCCAATATCGTTGTTGCTCACCGCCGCGACTAGCGCTTTAATTTGTTCTTTTGGCGCGAGGCCCAACATTGCCGATATGCCGGCTGCGGTAATTTTGCTGGTACTAATATGCGCAAGCTGGTCGAGCAAACTTACGCTGTCGCGAAAGCTGCCTTCGCCATGTTCGGCTATGAGTTCGAGTGCGCCATCTTCAATAGTAATGTTTTCTTTTTGTGCGATCATTTTGAGGTGCGCCACCATTTTGCTGTGCTCGCCGGGCCTAAAACTATACCGCTGAGTGCGGCTAATAATAGTTGCTGGCAGTTTGTGCGCCTCCGTTGTTGCTAAAATAAACACTACATGGCTCGGTGGTTCCTCGAGTGTTTTTAGCAGCGCGTTAAAACTCTCGCCGGTAAGCATGTGCACTTCGTCTATGATGTAGACCTTGTACTTTGCGCTCACTGGCACAATATGTACTTTTTCGCGCAGATCACGAATGTCGTCGATGCGGCGGTTGCTGGCGGCGTCGATTTCTATAATGTCTAAATGCTGCGTGTCGGAATACTCGAGGTCGTTAATTTGGTGCGCCAAAATACGCGCCACGCTTGTTTTGCCGGTGCCGCGTGGCCCGGTGAATAAGTACGCGTGGCTAATATGGCCAGCTTTGAGCGCTCTCGCCAGCGTTTCGGTAATATGCTCCTGACCAACAATTTGATCAAGAGACCGTGAACGGTATTTTCGGTATAATGCTTGCCCCATAGTTGCTTTAAGTATAGCGGATTTCGGGGGTTGGGGGCGTTGTAATGTTGTGTGCGGTGCGGCGGGTGACCCGTAGAGCCAATCCGCCGCACTCATTTACACCCATTTCCAGACGGTCAGCAGATCCAGGGTCTTTGTAACTACCCTTGGAATCGGATCGTTTGCTACCAGGACAACGAACTTCGTCTTTGCCAGTTGGCGCAGACTGCTTTGAAAGCCCTGCTCATTGAGCATGGGGCTGTCAGTGCAGAGCATGATCACAGCATCGAAGGCGGTCAGATCGTGGTTCCTGAGGCCGTTGAACTCGCTGAATGAACAAAGGTGTTGCGGTCTCCTTGCATCGCCGGAACCTAACATCGGGCATACGACTTCAGTCGGCATGCGGTAACGCCGGCCTTGGAACTTGCGGATTTTGTGGATCACGCCTGTGTCGTTACTGGCCATGAGACAGTGAGGTCGTTGCCTACTGTCGACACGCAGCCGATGTAACATGCCCGACGCAAACATGAGACGTTCCAGGCCTGCGGGGAGCTGAATCGCGACTCCGCCGCGGCTGGGGTGCCGGCGATGTCGCGCTACTACTTCTTCTATGAGACGGTCGTGCACTCTTACCGGATCTGTGGGTAATCTTGAGCGACTCATGTGTGCCTCTTCGTCTGTAGGGGGACACTTTCTTATAGCATGATTTTTTGTTTATACCAAATGCACGCAGTATTTAATTGACTATTCATGTTATTAATGACATTATATGTAACGCGACGTGCCACCATTGCGGTGGTGTGCGCAAAACTCCTGGAGGTGAATGGTTTGACAGCCGAAAGGCCTTCGCAATGGCCAGGGCCGAACCAGCCTGGTGGCGATCCGCGTGACTATGCGGCGTCGTCGGACGCTCGCATTGCCGTGGCACACCGCCCGCCCCGCCGCAGACGTTTGTGGTGGGTGATCTCGGTTCTGGTGGTCGCAGCGGTCGCGACTTTCGTGGCATATCCGCTGGGTTACAATCACGGTGAGCGCGATTACAAAGCCGGTATCGAGGCTTTGGCGTCGGCAGCAGCGGCTCAACTCCCACCCGCAGACTTGTATTGTCCCGATCCCAACAGCGAGGATGCCCGCAAGGCAATTCGTGAACTGCCTGTAGTGGTCATCGACTGGCCGCCTGCCGAGCGCGTACTGATTATGCGCAGAGGTGTCGTTGTGGTGGTGAAGGCTGACCTTGCGGTTGACCTGGTGGTGTGCGGCAACGATGCGCGCCTCGTCCTGGAAAAAACGCCGCGCCCCAGCGCGCGGATTCTAATGCAGGGCGGTACCGACACTCGGACAAAGGGGGCGGGGCCAATGGTCTTCACGGTGGACGCTGCAAAGGTCAACCCTGACCGCGTGTGGTTCAGCAACCGCAATCCGCAGATCGTGCCGTGTTACGTCACCAAGGCAGCGGCGCCGGACATGCCGCGTGCCTGTTCCAGCTACTACGCCACCACAGTGCCCAAACCCAGTGTTTCGGTGCTGCAGCCGAGTCCGTCACCGAGTCGCTCAAAGTAGCGGTTTGCCACCAACAAGGAACAGGCCGGGTCCCATTGGGACCCGGCCTGTTATACTTTTAGAACTATTTTTTTAGAGTCCAGCTTCGATTGCAGCCCACTCAGCTTCGCGGTTGTCTTCCGGCACAATAATGCTGATCTGGTCACCCAGTTTTGCTTTAAAGTAGGTGACACTCGCAAGTAACACGCGGTATTCGCGGCCACCAGCTTCTACGTAGTGGTTGCCGTCGTGTTGTACGAGCGTGCCAATAATTTGTTTGCGGGCAACAGGCCCAATTTGCTTGTAAATAAAACCGCCGTCGTCAGCAATGGTCAACTTAAGAATGTCGCCTTCAATGAGCTTTGATTTGCTGGCGTAGTTAGCGGGCACAGGATATGATTTGCCGTCTGGGCCAACCATGCCGTTGCCATCAAATACGCCTTCAATAACTTTGCCGGCCACGTCGTCTGGGCTGGTAGTGCGCTCAATTGGCTCTTCGCCAACTAAGCTAATGAGCAGTTCTTTTGCGGCTGCTAAATTAGTTTCAGCATCTTGGATTAACGACTTGAGCCGCTTGATCTGTTTATCTGGTAAATCTGTCATGCTTATTCCTTCTGTTTGTTTCCCGGGCGTACGTCCCGATCACCTTGCCGACAGCATATCACCACGATGCTTTTTGGTCAACAAAGTTGTCCACAGGCACGCTAAATCTAGCGTGTGGGCGTGCGAGCGTACGCCACGCGCTCAACATACGCTTTGCAAAGTGCGTAATATGTAAACAAATCTTGCCGCGCAATCCATTCTTGCGGGCCGTGGTGGTCACCCCCGTTTGGGTACATAAGTACGGTTGGGATATCGAACTTTGCAAAGTGCCGCGCGTCGCTTGCCGCCATGGAATCGGTTGTTTCCACCTTTTCACCGCGCACAGCGGCTGCGGTTGTTATGAATTCCTGCACAAGCGGGTTATGGTTCATTAAAAATACCGGCGGTTCCTGCAAGGTTGTGTGCATGGTAATATTGTGTGCCTGTGCAACGCGGCGTATAAAGTCAACGGCTTCTTTAATTTCGGGCAGAGTGAATGCACGGACGCTAATGCCAGCCTTCGCCCAGCTCGGAATTTGCGTGGTCTGGTGCACGCCGCTATTACTTGTCTCGAGACTATTAATAGATACGATCGCACCCAAAGGGTCGGTGTTCGGAAAGTGCTGTGTTATGCTGTCGATCGCAGGCGCTAAGCGGCTAATTGGGTTGTCGCCAGCCCACGGGCGTGAGCTGTGCGCGGAGCGTCCTTGGGCGGTCAAGTAAATGTAGGTTATGCCTTTTGCGCGTGCTTCAACACTCCAGTCGTAGCCGCTATCAGGAATAACTGCAATGTCACAGCGCCAGTCTTGTTCTAAAAAGTTTAATGCGCCGTCGTAACCACCTTGTTCTTCATCGGTAGTAATGAGCACGCCAAAGTCATAGTCGGTTAATTTGCGGGCTGCGGCAAATTCTGCAACCATTTCTTTTACGCAGGCAGCGGCAAACTTCATGTCGTACACGCCACGGCCGAATAGTTTGTCCTGGGTGGCGCGCATGGCAAGTTGACCTTCGTTTTCAAAGGGCACTACGTCAAAGTGGATAACAAACAGCACCTTCACATGCTTACTGTTCATGGCTGTAGCTGTGGTCGTGGCGATGAGCCACGGATGCAATGGGCCGTCAATATGCGTGGTCATTCCAAGTTCTGACAGTTCAACTGAGAGCCCTTTAATTGCCGCTGAACATGCGGCGATATCTGTCGGTATCGTTGGCATGGCAACGTAATGAGCCAATGTTTTTTCGAGTCTCGTTTGTATTGTTTCCATAATTTTCTACAAAAAAACAGTTAACACTTATTTGGGATTAAAGTCAAGCTGTGCGACAACAAAACAACCCGCCATAACAGCGGGTTGTTTGCAATAATCTGGCCAGGTTTCGGTACTAACTTTAGGCAATTTCGGCAGTTGCGCCAGCTTCTTCCAAAGCTTTCTTGGCAGCTTCTGCGTCGTCTTTGCTGACGTTCTCTTTGATTGCGCTTGGAGCGTTGTCAACGAGGCCTTTAGCTTCACCAAGGCCGAGGCCGGTGAGTTCTTTAACAGCTTTGATGACTGCTACTTTTTGTGAGCCTGCTTCTTTGAGGGTTACAGTCCATTCGCTTTTTTCTTCAACAGCTGCGCCAGCGTCGCCGGCAGGAGCTGCAACCGCTGCGACTGCCGCAGCTGGTTCAATACCGTATTCATCCTTGAGGATGGTTTTGAGTTCGTTTACTTCCAAAACGGTGAGCTTGGTCAGCTCTTCCGCGAGTTTTTTCAAATCAGCCATGTGTGTGATTCCTTTTCGAAAATTAGTTGGTTGCTTTGTCTGCGACACCGTCGAGCAGCGCGTGCAAGTTGCCAGAGAGGCCGCTTAATACGCCGTCGAGTGGTGAAGAAAGTGTTGCCATAACTTGAGCAATAAGCTCGTTTTTGCTTGGCAGTGTAGCGAGTGCTTGCACTTCAGCAGTGTCGAGTGTCTTGCCTTCGCCCGAAACGGCGCCAGTAAGTTGGAGCGCGTTGTGGGTTTTAGCAAAGATTGCGAGTACCTGCGCAGGTGCGACTTCGTCCTCGCTGCTGATTGCGTAGAGCAATTGACCGGTCATTGCACCGGTGTCGGCGCTTTTGAGCGTATCAGATTGCTGCATGGCAACGCGCACAAGGCGGTTTTTGACCACTTTAATGGTCACGCCTTGTTCACGGGCAGCGCGGCGAAGTGCTTGGAGATCGGCTACAGCCAAACCCTCGTATTTTGCGTAGGCAGTCATTTTAGCTGAGCCAAGAAGGCCTGCCAGGTCGCTCACGAGAGATTGTTTTTTATCGCGACTAATCGCCATACTTCACCTCGTTCTTTAATTAATGAAGGGCTTTGTCAGGCGTGTTAAATTTTTCTGCTGCTTGACGCTTGAGAAAAATATATCGCCTGCTACCCATCTTATTGGCCAGATTGTTAAAGTAATCTGAGAATCAAAAAGTCCTTGGTTCTCGCATTACCAAAGACTTGTGCGGAAAACTATGTGTTTTGGCGCATACCTAGGTAGCGGATTAAGCTTTGTGGGCTGCTACTGTCTTTGGCAATGTTCCCTGTTAGTATAGTTCAGTAGTGCCAGGATGTCAACGGTTGGTTGACTTTTTGACCATAGCCGGGTTACAGTTAGTGTCATGAACCGTGCAACTTCATACGCACAAGCAGAATACCCACAAGCCATGCTTTTTGGCCGTATTCTTGTACTTCCGCCCCAGGGGTTGACTCACCGTTCATAAGCGCACTGCCCGCGAAAACGAACCCGAGCCAACCCCACAGGAAGGCTCGTTTTTATTATCGGTAAAGTGTTTGGCCGCGATAAGCCCAGGGTTACTGGCCTCCCGGGGCTTATCAGGGTTAACCACCCTTTGATTGTGCGACTTTGAACCGCAATCAGAATATCGAGAGAAGCCACTGGAGGTATCATGGCGACACGAGCAAAACTGGACGGCCGCCCGCTGCAACGGGCACGGCAGATTGAGCAGATGTACCGCAAGCCTCGTGACACCAGTGAGTCACGCCGATCGTGGGGCAGGCGGCTTGGCAACATGGTTAACGAGTTGGCGATCCAGTCTAACGTGGAACCCGGTAATTTCGCCGAGCATGTGCCGGCCAGGATTGTGGCGGCCATTGCTCGCGAGCGTGCCCTCGCCAGGCTCACGGCTCGTGGTGTGGTGCCCGTTGCACAGGCCGCCGAAGTGACACTGGTCACACAGCTTGCGCGGCGTAATCGTCGCGGACGTCAGCCTCCTGTAGCCGCTTGAGTTCACCACCCCGAACCTAAGCGGCCTTTGGCCGGGCGTGCGCGTGGAGATCCCACCGCCGCCTGGCCAAAGCTACTTCCTACGGCTTCTCTCCAGCCTATTCCCCTGTTTTTATCTTTTGTACGCTTTACAAAGTAGGCAACCCCCGCCATAATTTGGCTTGAACGTAAAAAGAGGGTTCCTTGGTATGACACCAGATGAAATTACAAAAAATGCAGACGCAACCGCCGACGGTTACTACGGCGACGACGATATGGCTTCAGAAGATCTCGACTTGAGCTTCCTCGATGACAACGAGCAGGCCGACAAAAAGTAAACTCCGCATTGGCTTGGTGGCGCCGCATATATTTTTGCACCGCGATATTTTGCCGCAGGTGATATTTTCGCCAGGTCAGCTCGCCATTGATTTAGCGCACGGGCTACAGGAACTTGGCGCAGAGGCGACGTTGTTCTCGCCGGGGCCGGTTGACGTGCAAGTACGCAACGTGACCGCTGATCTTAGTTTGTTCGAGCAAGAACTGGCGGGCCGCGGCGATAGCTACATTGATTTGCTCAAAAAACACCCGTTTACTTTTGTGACACTCGCCCGCCAAGTGCAAGCTGAGCTTATTGCGCGCGCCTACGCCATGGCAAATTCTGGCGAGTTTGATGTGGTTCACATTTACACCAACGAAGAAGATACTGCTTTGCCATTTGCTGAGTTGTGCCACGTGCCAGTTGTATTTACGCATCATGACCCTTTTAACTTTTTGGTGAAGTATAAAAATGTGTTCCCAAAGTACGCACATCTAAACTGGGTCAGTATGTCGCTGGCGCAGCGTTCGGGTATGCCCGCAAAAACCAATTGGGCGGCTAATATTTACCATGGTATTGCTGCGGATCGGTTTGCCCCGGTGAATAATCCGACGGGCGATTATATTGCATACCTGGGGCGCATTATTCAGCCAAAAGGTTTGCATGTGGCCATTGCTGCGGCTAAAAAAGCTGGCCTGCTGCTTAAAATTGCTGGCAAGCATTACGCTGGTCAAAAAGATTCGTACTGGCGTGACCATGTTGAACCCGAACTCGGCGGTGCAATTGAATACGTTGGTTTTATAAAAGACGACACGGCAAAACAAGACTTTTTAGGTAACGCTGCGGCGTTGGTCATGCCGTCGCTTTTTGATGAGCCATTCGGTATGGTTAGCATTGAGGCGTTGGCCTGCGGTACGCCGGTTATTGGCCTGGCGAGTGGGGCAATTCCTGAGATTATTACACATGGCGAAAACGGTTTGTTGGTACAAAAAGCAGGCGAGCCAGTAATGATCGCAGACTTAGCACTTGCCATGCGCGATGCTGGTAAAATAAGCCGTGCGCACGCTCGTGCGTCTTTTGAGGCGCGGTTTACTCTTGCGCGCATGTGCGCAGAACACTTGACACTGTACGGTGAACTCGTAAAAAAGTTTGTACGATAAAGCGGCGCATGCTCGGCGGCCTCGCGTGAGCGAAAACTGACCAGCAGATGAGATTGCGTTATTTGGGCGGGCGTTGCTGCTCGGCCAAGCGACTACAAAATGACTAAATCGGTTTTGATGTGCGGGTGCGATTTATAGTTTTCGAGCACAAAGTTTTCGGCAGTAAAATCGTCAATTGTTTTTGGGTCACCCACGATTTTAAGCGTTGGGAACTTGTATGGTTTGCGCTGCAATTGTTCTTTTGCGCTATCGATGTGATTCACGTATAAATGCGCGTTACCCGCACTAATAATCAGCTCGCGCGGTTCGGCGCCAACTAAATGCGCTACCATGTGCAGCAGCATGGCGTACTGCGCAATGTTGAATGGCGCACCCAAAAACACGTCCCAACTGCGTTGATACAGATGCAGGCGCAACTTTCCTTTTGTAAGATCAAACTGGAACATGGTGTGGCACGGTGGCAGGCGCATTTCGTTTAATTCGCCCGCGTTCCAGGCGTTTACAATAATGCCCTTGGAATCGGGGTTATTTTTAAGTTCGTCAATCGCCCACTGCAACTGGTCGAACTCCGTGCCATCTGGCCGGCGCCAATGCCGCCACTGCACACCGTACACGCGGCCAAGGTCGTTACGCTCATTTAAAAAGCCGTCCCAATATTTAATGTTGTGCTCGTGCAAATAATCGGCACTGCCCGTACCTTTAATGAACCAAATAAGCTCGTGGGTTAACGTTTTGAACGGCATTTTTTTAGTCGTCAGCAGTGGGAATCCATACCGCATGTCAAAATGGACTTGGTACCCAAACACGCTTTTAATAGGGTGAATCCCGCGCGTTGGCTTAGTGCGGCCGTCTTTAATAATGTCGGCCATCATTTTTAAATATTGGTACTCGGGGTGGGTCACCATATTACCTCACAATCCTTCTTACTTTTTTGCTTGCAGCGGTTAACATCTTTAAGCCGTAGCCGTCGGAGTGGTCTTCGACATATATAAACTCGGCAATGTCGGTTTGGGCAAGCAGGCGCGCGCAGCTTGGGCATGGCAGCAAATTAATAAACAGCGTGGTGCCGTGGAGATCGAGGCCGGCCTTTTGAGCTTTTACCAGCAGTTCGACTTCGGCGTGCACAGTGTCGTAGTGGTTTAAATCGTGCATCGGCGAAAAGTTAGTTTCGCGGCTCGCCCCGTGCAGCATGGCGTAGGTTTGGTATGGCACGACTTTATTGAACGACCATTCTAAGAGTTCGTAGCCTTTGCCTTTTTTGCGACCGAGTGTGACACCGGTTTGAAATCCATAATCGAATGAGCGTTTTGCGGTTTCTTTGGCCATTTCAAGCATTTCTACGTCGGTAAATGTGCCGGAGGGTTTTACCTCAGTCGGTGTGGTTTTCGCTTCAAACGCACGCGCTTCGGCTTCGTCGGTAAATGGCGAAATAAGTTCATACGGCATGCCATGCGACGTGAGCGTGTAATATGCTGGCTGGGTGTGGAACAAATGCTTCCACGAACCGTTTATACAAAGTACTTTTTTAAACGGAATTTTCTCTAAAATAAATGTGATCTCTCTTTGGAAATACGACAATGTTGCAATTTTGTGCGGACTCCTTGACGCGTTAACTTTGTCAATGAGCTTTTGGAGTGTTCCAATTCTAAGCGTTTTAAATTGCGGCTGACCCTCAAAACCCAGCACATAGTCTTCTTTTGCCAGGCCCAGCACAATGTTGTCGTGTGGCAGGTAGTGCTTAACGAGTTGTGTGAACCGGGCGGTGCTAATTTCACGCGGTGCGGCAATAAAAATCGCTTGTAAGTTGCGGAGTGGTTTTTTACTTTCGAATGCAAGCTCACCCCAGTCGAAGGTCATGCGCCCTCCGTATACTTTTGCTCAAATTTCTCCGAGAGCCGCTTGATCATTTTGCTTTGCGCTCGCAGTAGTTCGGCGTTTTGGAATGGTGTGTACTTGAGCCTGCGATAATTCCAAACCGTTAAATCTGGCCCATCAGAGGGGACACAGTGCATGTGGAAGTGGTCTTGCACGGTGCTGCCAACTAAAATGCCACCATCGCGCAGCACATATTGGACATCTTGCAGTCCGTATACTTTGCGCAATATTTTTTTGGCAATGTACATGAGCTTGCGTGCGGTTTCCCATTCGCTTGGAGTAAGCTCTTTAGCGGATTTTAGGTGGCGCCGCGGAATAATCATCATATCGCCGTCAATGTAGGCATAGAGTGCAACCACCAGTACCATACCGCCTTCTTCGTGCACAATGTATTTTTCGCGCAGGTCGCAGAAGACGCATTTCCCGACTGTCTTCCAGATACCGTCGTAGTAGCCGCCAGTGCGGGCTTCCCGGTAGTAAATTTGTTTTTTTTGCTCTTCAGGGGTGAGTTCCATGACGTTGCTGTTAACGTTCCTTCAGCGGATCTTTGCGCAGTTCCATGAAGTCCTTAAACACGTCGCCCAGGTGACCGCCAATAGCGCGCTGCACAATTTTGGTGGTGCTAATTGCGGTACTCTGGCGGTCAACAACTTTGACTACGCCGCCGTATTTAGTTACCGTTTTGTACTCTTTGGATTGCTTGTAGTTGTCTGTCCAATCTTCGCGCACTGTAATAAATACGTCGGGGCGCAGCAGGCCTAATGTTGGTGCGCAACTTGGTTCTGGCAGCACGGTTACAAAGTCTACTGAACGCAAAAAAGTCAGCATTTCTGCCCGGATTTTTTCGTCAAGGATTGGTTTGTTTGGGCCTTTTACGCGTTTGATCGCGTCGTTGCTGCTCACACCAACCACCAAAATATCGCCTTCGGCTTTGGCGCGCTTCAGGTAGCGGCATTGGCCAGCGTGGATCAAGTCCCACGAACCCGCCGTAAATACCACTTTTTTGCCGCGCTCCTTGAGTTGATCGCGAAGTGTGTCGATGTCACTCTGCGAAATCAGCCGTTTTTTCCAATTGGCAGTCATGAAACCCCTCCTTCGTTTTCTTTATTTTACATTAAACGCGTGCAATAAGCCTACGTTTTAATAACATCGCTTTGGTGCGTACAAAATGTTCGTTGTGCGGCAGCGATTCGTAAGGGTTATGGCGTAGGAATTTATAAAAATCGTGCAGCAAAAAGAAGTTTGTAAGTTCTTCGAGTAAGCTGAGATTGCCGATTTTTACGTCTTTTAGACGGGCTGCACCGCGTTTTATATAGCCGGAGTGCAAAAAGTACTTACGGATTTTATCTTCTGGTTTATATTTGCAGTCTACGAGTAAGAATGCTAGTGTTCGGGCAATATCGTACAATGTGTGACCTTGGGCGGTTTTTTCAAAATCTAAAATGCCGGTAATATGGGTACCCCTGAACAGAATATTGCCGCGCACAAAGTCCATATGTAGCGCCTGTTGGCTTGGCAGTTTTTGCGTGGCTGACAAGAGCTTTGTGTAATCGGCGTGTGCGACATGTATTTTTAGCTTCTGCCGTACTGCGCGCGCAACTTGCGGGTCCGCAAAATAGCGCAACATGCGGCGGTTCAACTGTAAATTTTCTTGTGCCACCTCCGGTAAATTTGCGACATTGTAGCTTTTTAGTACTTCGTGCATGTCGCTCATTGTTTTGCCAAGTTGCTTTAAGTGGTTCATTGTATATGCCTCCCAGGGAATGGTTTTACCGGGCAGATAATGGTATATGGCTGCGAATTTACGGCGTTCGCCTGCTGCGATCTGTAAAATACGTGGATCGGCGAGCGTGCGCGCGGGCAAGTCGGCAGCTGCAACTGCTGCGCCCACAGCATTGGCATTTTTAATACGCGCAAGTATACCCGGTTCAGTTTTATACAAAATAAGATTAAGGCTCTCGACACCTGGTGCAGTTACGCGGTGTGCGGCATTCCGATACCCTTTTTGCGGCTCGCCAATAGCCGGGCCTTGCACGCCGTACGCCGCCAAAATTTGTTTAAGCGCTTGGTTATCCATTGCTTTAACACTACCGGCTGTGCCACAATCAGGTCAATGAAGGTTTTTATTATTGCAGCAATCAGCGCCGACGGGTACATTGGGTTGGACGAATCGCACCGCGCCACCAGTTGGACGACGACCGCCGATAAAAAGTTTTTCGTGCGCCGCACCAAAGAGGCTGGCGTGGTAGTCATGGGTCGCAAAACATTCGATACGTTTGCTAGGCCGCTCAAAGACCGCCAGCTTATTGTTATGAGCCGCAACTCAGCAGCGGTAACTGTTCCAGGCGTTGAATCAACCAACGAATCAGCTGCGGAACTTATTGCCCGTTTGCAGCAACAAGGCGTGAGTGAGCTCGCCGTGTGTGGTGGTGCTAGCGTGTATTCGCAGTTTATGGAGACTGGTTTAGTCAGCGAACTGTATCTGACGGTTATGCCAAAATTGTTCGGCGAAGGCGTGCCATTGTTTACCAGCCCGCAGGACAAAAATCTGCAACTTGTGTCGTCGGAGGTTATGGACGACGGGAACTCAGTGTTGCTACATTATACAGTGGTTGCTTAAACGGCCTTGTACTCCTTTTTCGTGTTTCCCGCTGCAATGTCGTTCCATACGTTTTCGAGTACACGTTGTAATTGCCCGAGCGACCCGTTATTCACCACAGTAATATCAACGTCTATTTTTGTGCGCTCTACTTCTGTCACGTCGCTGCCTGGGATTCCTTTGCCGGGGCGCGACACATGCAAGATATGTCCGCTATGGCTACGTACTACGGCCGCGTCGCTCAGGTACCGCACGCCGCTGACAATAACCAGTTCACGGAACTGTTCGTGTAAGTCTATGCGCCTGAACACTTCATCGAGCCACACGGTCGGCCCGATTTTTGCCACAAGATAACCGCCGAGCCACTGGAGCAACTCGCGGTAGCTGTTTTTATTTTCGGCAGTAATTGTTTGTTCAGGCAACTTTCGGTTGGCCCGCGCATTACTCATATACAACAGTAATTTCTCGTAGAGTTCAGGGTGCGCGTGCATATCTTTTGGGTTCAGTGCGAGCTGCGTCCAGGTGACTTCACAGTGCAAATGTTCGCTCACGACATCGGGCATCCAAATAAGCACCTGGTTTACAAGTTTGGTGTTTTCGTCGGTCATTTCAGAGTTGAGCTCAGCCTCAAGCAGCTGGTTAAAACGGTTTGCAACCTCAATAATTGGACCACTTGTTTCGTAGTGGGCGTGGTTTTGTACGAGCTGCCCCAAAAGTTCTGCAACGGTTGATTTGCCACTGCCAATTGCGCCGGTAATTCCTATGAGTTCTGCCATTGCTTTTAGCATACCAAAAACCCGGCCGCGATTGACCGGGTTTTTGTAAGTTTACGCCGCGCTTTTTACAGCGAACTGGCGTCTACTGTAATGCCAGGACCCATGGTCGAAGTGACAGAGATGCTCTGTACAAGAGCGCCTTTCACGCTGGCAGGCTTGCTGGCAATAAGTGTGTCGAGGAACAGTTTGGCGTTCTCGTACAACTGAGTGCCGTTGAAGCTCTTTTTACCAATCCCTAGGTGAATGATGCTTTGCTTGTCAACGCGATATTCCACGCGGCCAGCTTTAGCTTCTTGCACGGCTTTTGCAGGGTTAGCCGAAACAGTGCCGCTTTTAGGGTTAGGCATAAGGCCGCGCGGACCAAGTACGCGGGCGTACTTACCGAGTTTGGCCATCATTTGTGGGGTGCTTACCAAAACATCAAAGTCGAATTGTTGCTTGTCGAGCATTTTGATGATGTCTTCTTCACCAGCAACATCGGCACCAGCTTTTTTAGCAGCGTCAACTTGTTCGGCGCCAACAAATGCAGCAACACGAACAGTTTTACCGGTACCGTGTGGCAAGCTCACCGTACCGCGTAGGTTTTGGTCCGCTTGGCGTGGGTCGACATTCAGGTTAACGTGCACTTCAATGGTGCCATCAAACTTACCAATGCTGGTTTTTGCAGCAAGCTCAAGCGCTTCTTTAAGGCCATAAGCCTTTGTAAGGTCGAGGCCTTCAACTGCCTTGCGGTAGTGTTTTCCGCGGCGTTCTAGGCGGCTGCGAGTTGGGTTTTGCTTTTGCGCGACCTTGGTTTCGCCATCTGTTGGCGTGGTGTCGCCTGAGGCTTTGCGTTCTTCTTTGGCGACTTTTTCTTCAGCTTCTTTTTGAGCTTTGTCGCTGCGCTTGCCGGCTTTTGCAGCTTTCTTTTCGGTTTTTTCTGCAACTTCAGTCTCAACTTCGGCGGTTTTGTCGGTTACAACTGGCTTCTCGGTAGTGGTTTCTTCAGTAACTACAACTGGGGTTTCTGTCTTGATTTCGGCTTCTGGGGTAGTTTTTTTGGTTGCCATATTATTGTGCTACCTCAACGCCCATACTGCGAGCAGTACCGGCAACGGTTTTAATGGCAGATTCAAGGTCGTTTGCGTTCAGGTAAGCCATTTTGGCTTTCGCAATTTCTTCGAGCTGGGCGCGGGTAATCGTACCAACTTTGTCGGCGTGCGGCTTACCAGAACCTTTTTTAATTTTGATCGCGTCGCGAATCATTTCGTCGACTGGCTGACCAATAACTACGAAATCGTAGGTGCGGTCTTCGTAGACTTTAATGTGGACAATGACGTCCTTGCCCATTAAGTCTTTAGTTTTGTCGTTGAACGACTGCACGAATTCCATAAGGTTTAACCCGTGTTGACCAAGAATAGAACCAACTGGTGGCCCTGCGGTCGCACGGCCTGCTGGTACGCGCATTTTAAGATTTGCTTTTACGGCTTTTGCCATAGGTGCTCCTCGTGGTACAAGCGGCCTTTACGATCGGCCTCCCACTAACTAATATTGGAGTCCAGTTTATGTGAACTGCGTTAAATTATACAGTAATTATGATGGTTTGTACAGGAGTACCGGTAAAAATAAAGCTCGCTATTGGCGAGGTGGTGCGGTGAGTGACCGCCGGAATCATCGTTGTTCCGGCGGTCACTCTGGGGCAGAGGAACCCCCTGGGGGATGGATTGCTTGTTCAGCTATCCGGCCCACAGTATTGTGTCATCGTGTCGGTACCCCGTAAGGTTGCAGTGGCCGGCGTGCTGCCGGTCACCACCATCAGGCGTGTGGTGTGTGGTCCACACTTTTGCGAATGGACGTCGGGCGGCCGGCGGAGCCGCGGCGAATAGGGATCGGGCGGTCAGAAACCGCAGTGGACAGGGGCGGCGCCACCGTCTGTCAGCCGTACCCGGCGGGCCGAAGGGACTTGCACATGCGCACCGGGAAGCCCCGGATCCTTACCATCATTTCTGCCTCGATTCTCGGGCGGTTTTGACTCCGCCCATTTGCCCTCGGCGTGGTGCGGTGAGGGCTGCCCCAATGCGAAAGTTGGCGTGTTCCGAAACAACTTGCGAACTGCGACTCGAGGAACCGAACAGGACGAGCACCGACACGATGCTTGCATTGAAAATAGCACAGTGGGAATTAATACAAAAATTTTTATGTACCATGTGTGTAAATATGCACTTTAGGTACATAAAAAAGCCCTGGCGTGCAGGGCTTTTTATAGGGTGCATTCTTAGACTTTTTTGACTTGGAGCGCGTCGAGTTCAACGGGGGTGTCACGGCCAAACATGCTGACCAGGACCTTGATTTTGCCCTTTTGGGTGTCAATCTCGTTGATTGCACCGTCGAAGCCCTTGAATGGGCCGTCTACAATGCTGACTACTTCGCCAACACTGAAATCAATGCGGTGTTTTGGCTCGTCAACGCCCATGCGTTTTTTAATTTTGCTCATTTCGTCATCGCTGACTGGGCTTGGCATTGAGCCGCTACCCACAAAACCAGTCACGCCGGGCGTGTTACGAATAATGTACCACGCGTCTTCGGTCATCTTCATTTCTACTAGTACGTAGCCCTGGAAGATTTTCTTTTCGACGATTTTACGTTTGCCGTTTTTAATTTCGATCTGCTTTTCTTTCGGCACCATTACGTCAAAAATTTTGTCGGCCATGTCAACGCTGTCAACGCGTTGGCGAATGCTTTCTGCTACTTTTTCTTCGTAGCCACTGTACGTGTGAATTGCGTACCACTGGCGGGCTGAGTCGTATCGTTCTGTCGTCATTACAAAATTACCTTCTTAAATAGTGTATCGAAGCCGTAGTCGAGCGCCAAAATAAGCATAACAAATGCCAGTGTGAATACGATCACCGCAAATGTTAGGCTCCAGCTTGCCCGGCGATTAGGCCATTTAACTTGCCTGAGTTCCCAGTACGCGCCAACAAAATAACCGCCAATGGCTTTGAGCCATTTTGGTGCCTTGACGTCTTTACCAAGGCCTTTGTCGGCTTTTGTGCCGACGCGTTTGGTGAGGAGGCCGCCAACTTTGCTTGGTGTAGCCTTCTTTGCTTCTTTTGCCTGAGCTTTGGACGCTTCGCCCACATCTCCTCCTTAAATAAAAAGTCTATCACTAGATGGATAGACGTCTGGTGTCAATATACACTAGTTCGTAGCATATAGTCAATCTCATGTATAATTTTGGCTATCTTGGTGCGGTAAGTAATAAATACGGTGGTAATTTTTAGTGGTTGTGCAGCTACGTGTTGTCTATCTTGAATATTTTTTAGTCTTAGGTCAGCAAACGGCTCTTTGGATGTGGCTTTATTTTAAGAATCCAAACTGGCTTGTGATTGTCGTAATGTGTAATATCTTGCCAATCCTTGTAAGTTGGACGTGAGATCATAGCTTTACCTAAAGTTTTTTGTCGCTCAAGCAATACGAGCCAACCTTCAACGGCTGAATCGAATTCCTCAGCGACAATATTCACCATGTCCTCTGTTCTACCGCTGTCTGGATTTTCCACGACAACGTAGCCTTCTTGATTATTCACGGCGACAGCAAAAGCTTCAAACTCATAGCCATTTTTTGTTTCATACCAAGGATACTCGTCGTTAAACGTGGTTGATTTTGGTAAAAAATAATCGAAGTGGTCAAACATTTCTTTACTAGTGTATTAAGTTTTTATAGGATGCGCCAGGTTTCATGCCCGACGCATCCCTCTCAGCCCTATCCTCTTCGGCTGTCGCTTCTCACCTCGCCATCAGCTTCGCGAACATAGTCGGCGCTCGCGCCGCCATTGTTCGACGCTATGTGACCGTGGGGGTTGCCCAACGGACCCTGTGGGCTGTAGTAGGTTGGGTGGGGCGGTCAAGGTTTGACGTCGTATTCTTTTTCGAGCCGCACTAGAGTCTCCTCTACTAATCCCCTATACGTTTCAGCTTCCGGGTGTCCATCGGCTTTAAGCTCTGCAAAAAGCGAAATATTCAGGCATAGATCAGGGTCAATGCTGTCGCGCTCATTTTCATAATCTGCTAGCAGGGAATTTAAAGCAAGAGTAAAAGTTTTATAGTTTTGCTGCCATTGAGTGTTTTCTTCATTCGCAATTAGCTCGTAGGTAGCCCGTGTAATTTTAATCAACTGAATTTCTGTTTGTCGTGACATTAGTATTCTCCTGAATATAATAATAACAGTAAAATGTTGGTTGGGCGTGCAGTGATGATTGTCTGCACGCCCAACTGAGACGTTAGCCGGAGAAGAAGCCTCTCACTTGGTCAATCCATCCTCCTTCGCGGGCCGAGCCGTAGTGATCATGACCAGCGTTGAAGGCGTCAAACGCCTCCTTTGCTCCTGTGCCATCACCCTCACTGTAATCACCGTCGGCGATGAGAGCTTGATCTCCAGTCGGGCCGCCTGTCTTAAACGACACGACGTGGTCGGTGCCTTCGATGACTCCCGCGTCTGGGTTCTGCGAGCTGGCCGGTGTCCAGTGGCTTCCACCACGTTCCAGCCGCTCAGCGCGTTCCCCCTCCTCTCTCATCCGGCGATTGTGGGCTTGTGTCGAAAGGCGTTGGCCTTGCCTGGCCCCTTGCAAGAACTGGCGGTAACCCGGGCTCATGCCGCCACCGCTTTGCCTTCTTGCCATACGACGCTCCAATGGGGTTGTATGTTTTTCTCGGCTTGGAGATTATTACATACGTTCCCTCGGAAGTAAACTCCAATCTTTACGCACGCACCATGCTAAAATCAATACATGAGCATCATGGTGCTAATTTGGCTCCTGCCGGTAGTTTTGGCGGCAGGGTTGCTATTGCTGGCAACGCGTGAGGCGCCATTTTTAAAGCCGCGTATCTATGCCGAATTTGCTGCCGGGCTGCTTATTGCCAGTCTCCCTTTTATTATCGCCACGCCGTTTACTATATATACGCAGGTTTTCTTAATTGTTTTGCAGCTATGGGCGGTGCTTTTGGCTGCGCGCATAATTTTTGGCCGGCTCGATAAACCGTTTGCATACCACAGCACGCAGGGCAACGTGTTGGTTGTACTAGCGCTGTTTGCTGCGGTTGTTGCTAGTTGGTGGCTCGGCATGGCATTCCCGGGGCTGCTTGGCGGCTACGACTGGCGCATTTTGGCTCTGCTCTGCGCGGCGCTGGTTGCGACTCTGGTATGTAGTGCGCACCTGATTTGGGCGGCACGGCACTACAGAATCACCGCTGATCCGCCACACCGTAAACTTAAAGATTTGCCAACTGTCAGCGTGTGTATTCCTGCTCGGAATGAAGACCATGCACTTGAAGACTGCTTAACGAATGTGCTCGCATCGGCCTACCCTAAACTGGAGGTCATAGTGCTGGACGACTGTTCGCAAGACAAAACCTCCGATACCGTTCGTTCGTTTGCCCACGACGGCGTGCGGTTTATCAAAGGTGAAACCCCGGCAGACGGCTGGCTTGGCAAAAATCAGGCAATGCACACTTTGGCCGAACATGCCAGCGGCGACTACATAGTATTTATGGGCGTCGATACGCGTCTGAATGCGACCAGCATTGCGCAGCTCATTGACTATATTTTAGATAACAATATGGATATGCTTTCGGTGCTGCCGCAAAACCGTTTGGGCGTGCAGACTGGCGGGTTGTTTGGCACGCTGCATGATTTTTGGCAAGTCGTGCTGCCGCTGACCAAACACCGCATTGCTGTTGCCGGCCAAGCTTGGCTTATTAATGCTGACCGCCTGCGTGAACTCGGAGGCTTTCAATCGGTGGCACATAAGATTATTCCCGAGGGTTCGTTCGCCCGTCGTTTGTTTGAGCGCGGTACGTACCGTTTTATTGCTGGTAACGAAGCACTCGGCATAACTACAGCAAAGCGTTGGTCAAGCGAGTGTGAAAGCGCTGTTCGCGTGTTGTACCCCACATACAAACGCCAGCCAATGCTTGCGCTTGGTGCTATGGCCGTGATTGCTGCGTTACAGCTTGCGCCGATTGCCGTGTGTGGCTATTTGCTTATTATGCAACAATGGAGCGGCATGCTAGCTGTTGCGGCTGCGGTGAGCACTGCATTGCTTGTGGTATTTGCCTACGTCGCCCGCCGCACACATCCGCGCACTTGGTTTTTACGCACATTGTTTTTACCTGTGCTCGTGGTTCAGGAACTGCTGCTTATTCTGACAAGCATGATGCAATATGAGTTTGGCGAAGTAAACTGGAAGGGTCGCAATGTGTGCTACCCGATTATTTCGTCGGGACAAAGCCTGAAGGCACTTGCGGCGAAACAACCGCGCCAGTAATAAGCTGGTCTTTCGGAATAATAATGCCAAAAGTTGAGCCGTGGTTGAGGCGTGATTCAAAGGTAATTTGAACGTGCAGCTTTTCTGCTAGTTTTTTACATACATATAAACCAAGGCCGGTGCCGCTTGTTTCCCGGGTGCGGTAGTCTTCCGACCGGTAAAATTTTTGGAAGATACGCTTCTGGTCAAACTTGCTGATGCCAATCCCTGTATCACTGACGCTCAGGTGCAGGCCATCGTCTTTTTGTGTAGCCTCGATGGTAATGCTGCCCTCGTGTGTGTATTTAATGCTGTTGGTAATAAAGTTCTGTAGAATTTCAGCGAAGTACAGCTTGCTGGTACGCATTTGCGGTAACTTGCCATGCAGGTTAAGGTCAAGCTTTAGACCTTTTGCCGCAGTTTGCGGTTCGTATTCTTTATAAACTTTTTGCAATTCACTATTTAGGTCAATGATTTCGACATCGCCGCCCATGCCACGTTCTGCCCGCGAGAGCGTGCTGAGGTCATTCACTAATTTTGCGAGGTATAAAATTTGGTCGTGCGCATCTTTTGCTGAAGTTTGGATCATGTCTTTGGCGGCACCGCGGTTTTGCAGGATCATGAGGTTGCTGAGTGTGCCTTCAGCGATTGCAACGGGGGTACGCAGTTCGTGACTGACCACCGATACAAATTCATCTTTTTCTTCTTCCAGTGTTTTTTCTTTGGTTATGTCGCGCAAAATAAATATGAATCCGCTTTCGGTGTGGCTGCGGTAACCGGGCTGAATTGGCGCGACGTTAATATACAAGCGCATTATTTCGCCGTCGGCATATTTGTGGCTAAGGTCAGTACGGCTGAACACAATGTTTTTCTTGCGGGCTTCGTCGGCTATAAGCACCGGTGTGCCTTCGGCGTTGACTAGTTTTAATATATTGTCGATTGTTTTATCGGTGAGATCGGCGTTGGTATCGAGTAAACCTAAAAGTGTTGAGTTGTACACCTTTATGCGGCCTTGTTTGTCGGTGGCGAGTACTGCGTCACCCATGCTGTTAACCAAAGCAAGCAGGCGTTCGCGCTGGTAGGCTTCACGTTCGCGTGTTTTGGCAAGGGCGGTGCGTTCGTGGTCGGTGACTGCGCGAATCCGAGCGATGATGAACCCCAGTATGCCAACCACCAAAATTCCTTGCACGACTTCAATTTGTTCGCTGGTGGGCATTTCGGGATGCACAAAAACACTGAGTACGCCAGCAATTGTCAGGCCAGTGAAGCTTGCAAAAAAGCCGCGCGTGCCAAACCGCATTTCGGTGCTGATCATGAGCACAATCCATACCGACAAAAACGCACTGAGGAACCCGCTCACAAACAGTACGAACAGCAGCGTTAAAAAGTGAAAGAGTATACTGAACGCAACTTCGACTGCGGTAATTGGCTTGTAGTGGCGCAAATACCAAAACAGCACGCCCGACGACGCAATGTAAATGGCGCAAACAAGCGCGAACACGGCATCGGTCGTGTAAAAGCGGCTGTCAACAAATTCCAGGCGTACTAACAGTCCGAACGGAATCATAACCAGTGGCATAAACGCAGCGGCATTCTTAAATATAAATAAAAGCCTATCGTAGTAGCGCGACGAGTCTTTTTGGGTGGTCATCTTATGGCCTATTATACAACAGCCATAAGCTTTATACGCCTATAAATATGGGTGTTCGGCTTTAAGCTTGCGGCGGCGTTCGCGGCAGTCCGGCAAAATATTCTCCACCAAACTCCAAAAACGGTCGGAATGATCCATGTGACGTGTGTGACAGAGTTCGTGAACGAGCACGTAGTCGATGAGTTCAAATGGCAGCTGCATGAGCCAAATGTTGAGGCTGATGGTGCCGTTGCTGCTGCAACTCCCCCAGCGCGTGCCAGCATTGCTGAACCGCAGGTTTTGGTAGGTGAACCCGTGGTGTGCGGCGAGCGTTTGCAAACGCCGGCCTAAATATGCTTTTGCCTGGGTGCGCAAGGCTTTTACCGCAGCCTCTTTAATAAAAAGTTGCGTCGCGTGGTCGGTGGCTTGTGAGCCAACCGGAATTGTTACGTGCAGTTCCATGCCACTCAAACGCGACGCAAATTCGTGCCCGTGAATAACCGACAACCGGTGCGATTTACCAATAAGGCTGCCGTTTGTAAGCAATGCCTGTTTTGATTGCGTTTTTGCAATGTGCTGGCGAATTTGCGGCCGCGACTGTGCCAGCAGCGATTTTGCCATATACATCGGTGCGAGCAGTGGCATACTAATGCTAATGCCGCCACGCTGGTCGATTTTAAGCTTTATGTGCCGCGAAAGTTTAGAGCGTCGCACGGTGACGGCGCCGAACTCCGCATCTCGTATAACTGATTGCGCCATTGGCAACTACCTAATAATGACGTTACGCCGTCCGTGTACCTGCGTTTGGCGCGGTGCGGGCGCGGCAACACGGGCGTGTACCTGCTCGGTTTCTTTTTGGTAAGCGGCATCGGCTTTTTGCGCGCGCGGTGCGGCCAGTTTGCGCAGAACCATTTTTGCCTGCGTACTGTACGTGTGTTTACCGCTAATTACCACATAATCTTCGGTTCTAGCTGGTGGCACTAAGCGGTTTGCATGCAATCGGTATTGTTCGGCGGTGATTTTTACGTTAAACTCGTCGCCTGTACGTTTTTTATTGCGGCTAAGCGCGCGCATTTTGGCAGTCGGTTCGTCGGTTTGTACCCACACGGTAAGGGTGTCGTAGTCGTGCGCGGCGGCAAGTTTTTCGAGCTGTTGGCGTTCCTGGCGAGTGTTGCAGATGCCGTCTACTAAGATGCTAGTGTGTGTTTTAACGAGCTGGATGAGCTGGCGTTCAGCGAGGCGCCGTACTAAGCCGTATTCCAAGGCGGTGAACTTTGGCGGGTCAAAGAGTTCAAACTGGAGTTCATCACTGCTGACGAGTGGTGCGCCAAAGGTGTCGCCAAAATGCCGCGCAAAAAAACTTTTGCCAGCACCAGGAAGGCCGATAATAAGAATAAGGAGTGGTCGTGACAAGGATAACGCTTTCATTATGCTTTCGCTTTATGCGCAAGATTATGCTGCTGCTTGCGCCCCATAGTGACCCTATTGTACCACGAGCACACTAGCTTACGAACCCTGTAAATAGTCGCAGTAAAAGCGGTTAAGTAGCTTTTATACTGCATAAAACGATAGCGGGTTTCGCTAGCTTTGCCACCAGTTTGTGCCATCGGAGGTAAAGACGCCTGTCGTACCTGCCGTAAGTGTTGCCTGGCCGATTCCTTCAACATTACCGCCGAGTGCGTTAACAAAGGCATTGCCACCGCTCAAGTTACGCACCATATACTGTTTGCCGCCCCCGGCCGCTGTCCCGGACGGTAATGTGACGGTCACGCCGGTGTTATTTACAAATATAGTGCCATCGGTACCAATAATTGAGTGATTAGCGGTCACCGTTCGAGCAGCTCGCAACAGTGCGTCTGCACCGCGCTCAAACAGCAAAATCCAGTTTGTGCCGTCAGAAACGTATGTTTGGCTCGCCCCTGCAATAATATCCACTGAAGACCCGCCGTTAATGGTGCCGCCGAGTGCGTTTACTGCAATTGTACCGGTACTGGCATTTTTAAGGCTGAACTGTTTGCCCGCGCCCGAGCCGGTGCCACTTGGTAAACTAAGAGTGATGCTTGCTGCCGAAGCAATAACCACACCGTCGGCATCCGAAAGGGTGGTGTTCGATGAGACGGTGCGTGTTAACTTGCTGATTGCCAGCGACGCTCCCCCGCTAATGGTCTGCCAGTTTGTGCCATCTGATACAAATGTGGAAGCGATTGCGCCAACCGAAACCTGCGAGCCGCCGTCGATAGTGCCGCCAAGCGCATTCACGAATGCTGCCCCACTGCCAGCAGACTTAACAATAAATTGTTTGCCTGCCCCCGATGTAGTCGCCGAAGGCAAGCTTACCGTAACCGTGCTGCCGCTGTTTATGACCACAACGCCGTCGGTGCTGCCTATGCTGTAGTCTGTAGTAACTGTTTTGAGACTCGCCGCGAGCGGCATAATGCCAAGGTCAACTTTTGCTTTGTTGGTTGCGTCGCCAATAAATACGGCTGCACCCGCAGGCAATGTGTCGTCATCGACATACCGCACACGTAGCGCCCCCGCGTAGGGTATTGTGACTGAACCCGAACCCGGCACGAACACGCCTTTTGCATTGCTGCCCAAGTTTGGTCCCGAAACTTTCACACTTTCTACTTTGCCACGCATGGTGCCGCCGCTTGCGCCGCCTAGATCAACGGCGGTAACTTGCTCGATCGTTGGGAAGTCGGCATACAAGCGCACATTGGTAATATCGACATCAACATTACCGTTTATTTGTATGGCTGCGAGCGCAATAGTTGCGGTGGCTCCCCCACCTTTGGCGCCTCTAAAACGAACATCCAGGTTATTCACGGTTATTCGTGTGCGGGTCGAAGTGAGGTCGTCGACGTACACGATTTGTGCGGCTTGTGAACCGCTGCCGGATAGCACAGCACCAACGGCTTCGTAATTACCCCCGTTTAGTGTCACGCTTTCCACCGAGCCCTTGACCGATACTAAATCGCCAGCAATTGGGTTAGTGCCGAGGTCTGGTGCAGTTGCGGCGCGGTAATGGCTAATGTTTTCGAGTGTAAAGTGGCCGTTGGGTAGGCTGGGACTGGTGCGAATGCCGACCACGGACGACGAACTTGCCTGCGTTTGCCCGCCGGTGCGAATGCCGCGCGCGTTGCGCACATATGTGTGCTGCGCTAAATATTGTGTGGGCGCGTGGTAATTGGTGAGCGCTACCGCGAAGCCCATGTAGTTTTCGCATACCACATTGCTAATGCGCGGATTCATAGTGGCATCGACTTCTACGCCAACATCACGGCTGCCAAAACCCCACACGTCATCGACAATAACGTTGCTGCCAATGCCAAGCGAGCTAATATGCACATGTGAAGTTGCATCGAATGCCGCTGGTTGGCTGATCATGTCGTGGCGAATGTGCCGCACCACAATGTCGTCATGCACAATGTTGACGTCGCCGCTCCATGAGCCATTTTTGTTGCCGTAAATAGTGACGCCGTGATTGCCGCCCTGAAAATCGCAGTTTTCGATGAGCACGTGTTCGCATGTGTTTTGCGGTGCGCCGCTTGCAGTTTGGTGCAAGCCAATAAATACATTCAAAAAGTGCGCCGTGCCAGAGTTCGCTACTCGCACATTACGCGTCATAATATTGCGAATAGTCAGGTACGATACGTTGATATTGGTGCCTGTCGCAACGCCATCGCTTGGGCGGATTGTACCCACAACAATGTGGCGCGTGCCAGTGGTTGTAGCCAAAGCGTTTGCGTCGATGGTGAAGCCTTCAATGTGTAAGTATCTGAAGGTGTCACCGTCGGCCTGTTTGCCAAAATCTAAAAAGCGGTCACCCGACGTACTGAGGTTCACTGTGGCCATTACGCCTACAATATGCAGCCAGCCATTTAGGTTTGGCGGCAGTGCTGGCACGGTCGACCATGTGTAGGTGCCGGGTTGGAATGCGATTACGCCACCGCCAGTGCCAACGCTGGCGATTGCCACGCTGAGCGCTGCTGCGGCGTCGGCACCGGTATACAGTGTAGTGCCGTCGGTTTTTGTGGCGATCGTGTTGCTGCCGCTTTTGCTAATAACCACACTCAACGGCTGCGGTGCACCGGCCGAGGCACCAACATCGCCAGCAGTTAACGTGACCGCCCCGCTAGTTGGCGTTTTACCATTGACGCTTGTTACGCCGCCAGCAGCTTGCACGGCTGCCTGTTGTATATTTCCGTTTGTATCGTGCGCGACGTTCAAGTAGTCATTTAAAACAGCGCCCCAAACATTTGCATCTGAACCTGGTACGGGAAGCCGACTCATATTATAAATATTGTACGCTACCTACAACCAAAAAGATAAGCTTTTTTACATGCAGTGAAATATTTCACATTTTGCTCATGCTGCGACTGGTAATCTTGCTTATGGTTATACGTCGGGTGTGTGTAATTCGCGCAACTGACCAATTTTTATTACTGCAAATAAACCGTGAAGGGTGAGTTTTTTGTATGCAAATTTTGGATTTAATCGCGTGGATTGGTGCCATAATTTCGTTATGGGGAACGGGACGGTACATGCTCGAGATCGGACGTGGCACCACGAAGCCGCGGTTGGCATCGTGGATAGCCTGGGCAACGGCAAACGGTGTGCTTATGGCCGTGGCGTTACTGCACGGCAACGTACTCGCCGCTGCATTTAACGGCCTCGCGGCCTTGGGTAATCTAAGTGTTTTAGCGCTGAGTGCTACAAAGCGCGCAGGCGAACGGCCGAACGGCGCAACGGATTGGACATGCCTTAGCTTAACCTCGTTGTGCTTGCTGGGAATTCTTGTGATGCCCTATTCGCCGTATGTGGCATTTTTGGCAATGGCCGCAAACATTGCCGCTACCTGGCCTACTGTGCAGCATGCATGGCACCGCCCGCACGAAGAAGCCTGGCAGCTTTTTGCCGCGAACGCAGGTGCGAATATGCTTGGATTTGTGGGGGTCGCAACTTCTGGTGGTATGGCGCTGGCCAATATTGCCGGGCCGCTCATTAGTATGCTGGGCAACGCGGCGTTGGTCGGCATTACGCTCGGCCGTGGCTGGCTCACGCGTATTACTCGCGAAGTGAGTCAAGAGATTGCAGGAGTCGAACAATACATGGTTCAAGAAGGCACCGTGGAACGCGCCGACTAGACGAGGGGTTTATAATATAACTATAAGAATACGACAATGCTGCTATGAAGAACATCGCAACACCCTATCTTACACTTGACCTTGCGGTTGTTACTCGTGCTTACTATGCTTTGCAAAAAGCGTTGCCAGATGTTGGTATTTATTATGCGATCAAATCAAACCCGGATGCACGTTTAGCACAGCATATTGCGGGTCTTGGCGGTTCGTTCGAAATTGCCTCTGCAACCGAAATGGATTTGCTGAATGAAAACGGTGTGCAACCTGCTGCCATGCTCTACACAAACCCGGTAAAAATGACTGGCCATATTCTGCGCGCGTGGGCCGCGGGTGTGTGGCGGTTTTCGTTCGATAGCCTGGCGGAACTGCAAAAACTAGCCAGCAGCGCACCCGGTGCGTCAGTATTTGTGCGCATTGCGGCACCGCGGCACACCAGTGCGGTACCGAGTGAAGGCAAGTTTGGCGTCGATACCGCGACCGCGGCTGAACTCATGATTGCGGCGCGCAAACTTGGGTTGCGGCCTTACGGTATTGCGTTCCATGTGGGGTCGCAAATGGAATCGCCGCTACCCTGGACGCCTGCAATCAAAGAGGCTGCTAAACTTATGCGCATGCTGCAAAGTAACAACATTAGTGTAGGTATGCTCGATATCGGCGGCGGATTCCCCGGGTTTTACGGCAAAAAGCTGCCTGGTATTGCCGAGTACGGTGCGCATATTAATCAGGCACTTGTGCAGCACTTGCCGTATAAGGTGCGCGTTGTTGCCGAACCTGGCCGGTACATTGCCGCGAATGCCGGTACGCTTACAACAACTATTATCGGTGTTGCCAAGCGCGGTAAAAAGACCTGGCTGCATCTCGATGCCGGCGCGTTTAATGGTGTAATGGAAGCGCTGGAGACGCGCAACACATTGCGGTTCCCAGTGAGTGATTCATTACATGCAGCAGATACAGCACCCTATCACTTGACCGGCCCAAGCTGCGACAGCCAAGACAGTATTTTGTTTGATGTACCGCTTTCGAGCGGGCTGAAAGTTGGCGACACGGTGTTTATTCATTCTACAGGCGCATATACCACATGTTACGCAAGCACGTTTAACGGTTTTAGCATTCCCACAACTCAGTATAAGGGTTAGTAGTTTGTTTACCCGTGATGCTGCGGTATTATATAACCGCAAGGCTATTAGCTAGGACCTATCTGGAGGCGATATGGACCGGCTGGTGCGACAAGCAAGGCTGGCCGCCTTGTTGGGAGTCGATCTTTCTACCTTGTATCGGTGGCGTGTCAACGGCTTACTCGAAGCGATTATGGTTCGGGGTGAATGGCACTTTTACGAGCACACAATCAACTGTATGCTCGCCGAAACGCCGCACACTACGCCGCGCGCGATCACGTATGATGATCTGTACTCCGGGCGTGTCACATTGGTGCGCAAGTATGCTCCGGCTGATGAGCTGGGCATGACACACGCCGAGATTGACACGGCTACACTGCGCGGGCATCTGTGCGGCATTCAGCTTGGCCGGTACTGGTACGTCACCCGCGGGAGTGTTAACCATTACAGGGAGGTGGCGCAGTTTGATTTAGACACGGTGGGCCGCATAATCGGCGTGCACGCCAGGGCTGTACTAGTTCGCCTGCTGGCGAACGGGCAGCTGGAGCACCATGCGTTTTCGGGACAGCACCATACGTTTGTCACCCAAGCCAGTCTAGTCGCGTATTTGCGCGCGCACAATCCGTCGTGGGTTATTCCGGAAATTTGGCTCGAAGAGCATTTGGATGACAAGCGAGACCTTCTTGAATTAGAGGAAATCGCTGCAATCCTCAACCGTCGTCCGCTTGGGCTGCCAGAGTTTCTTGACAAAGAGCGCCTTGCGTATGTGTGGCTGCCGGGCCAGCGCATTCGCCGTTATTCGCCAATGGCGTTTGATACCCATATGGCATTGGAGCAACGACCGTCGCGGACGACTGTGGGCCGCTGGTTTAATGTACCGGCTGCCGAAATTGACCGCTGGCGTGCGTTGTCGCTCTTGCATTGCCCTTTGCCGCACCACGATCATCCGCTGCTTGTGCCGTTTTACGAATCGTGTTGGGTGGCAATGATCACGCCTTGGCTATCGCCGGGTATGCAAGCCAACACCTGGCTCCAACAGCGCAAGAGTGGCTGTACGTTTGTGCGCGGGCGGAAGTGGGCGGCAGCTCGGTTACATCTGACTGTTGAGGAAGTTCAGGCCTTCGCAGAAGAGGGGATGCTCAAAGGACTGCGGACTCCCGTGGGGCAATGGCGCTTTACGGAGAATGCAGTAACGCAGTTCGGGCGATCCTTGCGCAGAATGCGCGGTTAGTACGGGTGGCGACGCGATGTATCGCGTCGCCACCCTAAAAAATCAAGCTAATAGCCAACAAACACTCAGATAGCTGGCTCTAACACAAGCCGTTCGCCACCCAAATTGTGCGCAAAATAGCTGTCGTGACTCACATATAGCAGTGCGCCATGATATTTCATAAGGTTATTTTCAAGCTCCTCAATCGATGGCAAATCTAAGTGGTTGGTGGGTTCGTCCAAAATAAGTAGGTTTGGATTGTTGGCGAACATTTTAATAATTTGCAGCCGTGCTTTTTGCCCGCCACTCAGTTGTTGTACAAGCAGGCGGCCATCGGCGTGCGGGTCAAACAAATAATCGCTCATAATGCGCATCACGGCCTCGTCGCTGGTAGGAATTTGCAGGTCATAATAAATTTGTGCAACAGCTTGACTAAGTGTCATTTGCAACAGCGCCGGGTTTATCTCTTGGTCGTACACACTAAGTTGCAGCTTGTTATTGCAAGCAATCGCACCCTGTACGAGTGTAGTTGATTTTTGGTTATTGCTCGCAGCGGCAATGGCACGCACTAGTGTTGTTTTACCGACACCATTACGGCCAATGAGTTGCAGGCGTTCACCGTGCTGCAAACTCAGGTTAAGCGGCGTAAATAGCGCGTTACCGGAATAGCCCAGCTGTAAATCTTCGAGCCGTAGCAGTTCGTGTGCATGATTGGCCGACTGGCTTTTGCCAATGCGAATATTTTTAGCTTTATATTTGTCGTAATTATCACCTACTTTTTTACCCAGGTTTTCGGCTGATTCGCGGTCAATCCAAAAACTTGGTTTTTTAAGCTGCGCAGTAAGTTCGGCCTGTTCTTTAAGCAACCGGCGTTCCAGTGGAATAAATGGGTTGGGCGTTTTGCCGGTGCTGGCTTTTTTAGCGCGTACTGCCTGGATTTGCTTGGCAAGGTTTCCGAGAGTCTTTAAACCAATTTCGTAGTCGTGCATTTTTGTGGCAGTACTAGTAGCATTTTGTTTCAAGTATGCTTCGTAATTGCCTTTGAATGTGATTGCTTTGCCATCTTTTATCTCGATCACGCGGTCAACATATTTTAAAACATCGCGGTCGTGGGTGATAACCAATACCGTCTGTTTTGCTGCCTTGAGCCAGTCAATGAACGCTGCCTTGGCAATGTAATCCATGTGGTTTGTGGGTTCGTCGATCAACGCAACGTCGGCTTTAGCATGTTCAATGCGCACAAGTTCTACAAAGCGTTTTTGGCCGCCAGAAAGTCTGGCAAGCGGCGCATAGGCCATGTCTTTGGTGATCTGGTAGTCCTGCAAAGTTTGTACAATGGTGTTTTCTATGTCGTAGTAATCGAGCGTACCAAAACACTCCAGCGCTTCGCTGTATGTTTCGATTTTACGGAGGTCATCACCCATGGTTTCGGGGTATGTGTCAATAATATGTTTGAGCGCCTCGTATTCGGGTAGGTTGCGCAGTATGTAGTGCACGGCTGATTCGTCGCCCACACTGTGGTGTTCTTGCGCCGTACTTACAATGCGCAGTCCGCGGCGGGTTTGAATGGAACCAGCGTATTCATCGTCTTTGCCGCAGAGCATGGTAAAAAGCGTGGTTTTGCCCACGCCGTTGCGGCCGATGATAGCAACACGCGCGCTGGTTTCGACGTTAAATGCTAAACTATTAAATAGTTGCTTATTACCCATCGTTTTAGATTGTATGTCAACATTGAGGATCATGCGAACCTATTATAACAGGGGCAGTAATAATACCGAAGGGTTGCATACCAGTTGAGCAGTTTGTATGAGGCCTGTGCATGCTTTTTCAGTTGGCGGGCGCTGCTTAATTTTAGGAGGTTACGTGACTCAATCGGAAAATTTGTACCATTCCGAAGCGGCAGTCGGGCGTTTCAAGGCGCTTGAGCAAACGGTGCGTGAGCGCCAGCTAAGCAACATACCGTTTGCATTAGCCCGTAGCTCTGCGGACACCTTCCTTAGACTATCCGCAGCCGACAAAATGTTGGCAAGCCCGCTGTTTGGCGCTTGGCTCGACCGAATCGCGCAGGCAGTGCATAATCCTTCGGGCGATCCATTGGAAGCTATGCGCACAGTTTCCAGGCGTATAGGGTATATTGGCAACTATGCCATCGCGGCAGCACTTACCGGCGGTGAAGATGCCGAGGAGTCTGTGCGATTAAAAAACGGTCACGTTATGATTCCTGAGCTTGGTCGCGCTGCTCTGAACGGTGATGAAAATAGTTGGGTAAAAGCTGAGGTGGCTAATGGTGCACTCACGCTCACATCAAGCCAGGCGCATGTAGTGATGTACCAGGATGTGATGCACACAGCTACTGAAGCCTGGGAACCGCTCCGGTACATTGGTCCTGATGACTGTAAAGTTGCGCTAAACGACATAGATCCCAACCGAAAAATTTTTCGATACCCGGTGGCCGAACGGCTGGATGATGCCCAGTTCAATCTGTGGAATACAACGTTTAACGAAGCATGGGATTGTTTGCAGAAGTATGATCCGTATATGGCTCGTATCGTTCAGGCAAGCCTGAATACAATTGTGCCAGCTCCGCCAGAACCACTTACTCACGGCAAAAGCATGGCTGCCGGCGCGGCCTTTGGCGTGATTGGCATCAACGAAAACCGCGATCCGTTCCGGCTTGCAAGCCATCTTGTATTTGGCACTCGCAAGCATTTGCTTATTGCACTGCGTGGTGAATCTCCGGAACTTTACCACCCCGAAGACAATTCGCTTGCAACACTGCCAGTCTATCCGCCAAGCCGCGAGGGCCACGGCATTGCCCCCTTTTTGCAAGATGACAGTTTTGTGAATATTGGGCTGGCTCGTTTTTTTAGCGGGCTTACAGGCCAGGACGATCCTACGCTCCGCGCTTACGGTGAGCTTTCGTTTACGCGCTGGTACGCCGAAGCACGGCAAAATTTAGATGCATTGCATGCATCGGGCTATGTACTCGATGCAAACCGAGAACTCGTTGCCGCGTTAGAAGAGGAAATGGCGGCTCTCGCACCTCGTTTTAACGCTATGCCTAATGCCGCAAAGCAAGCCGTGGAGGTGCATACGTACGACCGCTATTTAAGCTGGCGTGTCCATAATATAACTCCAGATCGACAGGTTGTTGCCCACCTGCGAAATGTATGGCTCCATGGCAGTAGTTGCCCAAACATAATTGTGCCGTGCGAACTTTCTAAAAGTATTGCGGCATATACCCACCTTGGCCAGCGCAATAGGTATGTTCTTGCTGAGGTACGCACAAAAGAGCCGGATTTTTTTACCGCGGTCACCACTACCGACAGACAGGAATTTTTTGCCACATCAACAGCCGGAGATGTTGCTTTTGCGCGCAGCGACATATGCAACGCACGCCGTTACTTTGCCGCGACAATTCGCCAACAGCCGTCCAGCGCAGAGGCTTGGGCTGGGCTTGCACTCACTTTTACATCAGAAACATCTGCGTCCGCATGTGTTCTAACGCGCCAACCTGAACTGGTCACAGCGCTCTATGCCGCTATTGACGATACAACAATTGAACCTGAAGCACTTGCCGCTTGGCTCGCGCCAAGCCGTATGGCCGCAGTGCCAAATGTGAGCTACTGAGCTATTAAACGGTTAATCTCGGGCATAACGACATCGAAAATACATGGGTGCTTGCACCCATGATAAGTATTTGAAAAAGCCAGTTTTTCTCGTTCGTGCGTACTTCATCTTATTTTTATAGTATCATGCCAACTATAGTGACCCTGAAAATAATCCGGGAGCAAGCATGTCTATTTTTAAGCAGGCGCGTGAATACGAGCGCAAATATCACGAAGAACTGTATGGCAACCATGAACTATTTGAGCCGGGTACATGGCTGCACAGGCCCGCGTCCTACGCGGTAAAGTCTTTTGAACTTATTTCTAAACATTCGGGTGTACGCGCTTTGGACTTAGGAGCTGGTGTCGGCCGGCACAGCATTCCGCTCGCACAGCATTTTGGACCAGCTGCTGAAGTTATTTGTGTAGATTTGCTAGATACGGCCATCGGCTGTCTAATGGTAAACGCAAAAAAACAAGGTGTGGGTGATGCCATTACCGGCGTTGTTGAGGACGTTGCAACATTTGATCTCGGCGGCAAGCCATATGACCTCGTCCTGTCAATTTCTTGCATTGAACATGTTCCTACCAAATTGCAGCTAAAAGAATTAATCCGGCGGCTTCAAAAAAGCACCGCAATCGGTGGCGTTCATTGTTTTATGATGATCACAGACAACGAATGGATTGATTCAAAAAGCGGCAAAACGCTTGTTCCGCTCATTGAACAGAATTTGTCAGCCACAGAAACAAGTGCAATGTTATATGAGCTGTATACCAGGTGGCATATTCATGATGTATCTACCAAAACTTGGCAAGCGGAACAGGTTATGAATGGCCGGAAGATGGTTTTGAAGAGCGCCTGTGTACAATTTACTGCCCAAAAGTAGACTTGTCTGATATCTTCTTAAATTTTGAGGTTAACCACTTGCAAGGCTATGCTCTTTTGAAGTCTGACAGTCCTAAATTGCCCCCTCCCCTTATACTGAAGAAGCAGTGGGAAGGTTACACTTTTGCAGAAAAAAGGTAAAATAATGAGTAGTACAGCGAAATTTAATAAAAAGGCCGTAAGCGCTGAATCGATCAAATTACATGTTGATAAAATGCTCAAAGAGTCCAAGTAGCCGAGTGGGAAGCTGAACTGATAGGTTAGTATGAAAAAACAAACTGTTTTCGTAGTGGGCGCGGGTGGCATGGTGGGTGCCACTGCCGCCCAAGCCCTTGCTATTAAAGAAGTTGCAAGTGAGATTGTTCTAATTGATGTTGCCGAGGAACTTGTAGCCGGTCAAGCGATGGATATTAACCACGCCGCCGCATTTGCACGAGACGTGCATGTTAGAGTTGGTAGCTACGACCAAATCAAGGATGATGACATCGTAGTGATCACGTGTGGTCTTGCTCAAAAACCGGGCCAAACACGTTTAGAATTGCTTGACGCAAATGCTGCAATCATTCGTGATGTAGTTACTAAGATTGTTGCTGGTAACCGATCAGTGTATATCATTATGGTTGCAAATCCGGTAGATGTGCTCACTAAAGTTGCGCTTGATGTCTCGGGTCTTCCTAAAGAGAGAGTCTTCGGAACTGGCACAACGTTAGATACGGCACGATATCGCGTAACGCTTGCAAACAAGCTAGGCGTTTCGCAACAAGAGATTAACGGCTTCATTCTGGGGGAGCATGGTGATTCATCTTTCCCGGCACTCTCGGGTACGGTGGTTGGTGGTGTCCCTCTAGCTGAATTTCCAGGTTACTCAAGCGAGTTGGTTGCCACGATAGGCAAAGATATTCGCGATGCAGCATATAGGATTATCGAAGCTAAAAAGTCTACCTATTACGGTATTGGTAGCGTCATTGCAAGGATTGTTGAAGCTCTCACTAGCAATACTGCGAGTATTTTACCGGTATGTTCCTTGGTCGAGGGTGAGTACGGACTGGATGCCGTTGTGATAGGCCTCCCTTCACTCGTTAGTCATGAAGGAGTGCGAATTCTTGATAACTATCCGCTGAGCGGGGACGAGCTAAAAAGCCTACGTGCTTCGGCGGCGATTATCAAAGAAGCAATCTCGAACATCATGACTTCACCACGAAAATAACGGCTATTACCGGTTGCAGAGTCATTGTCCTAGAGTGCTGTAAACGTTTTAGTCAAGCACCGTTAGAAGTATCTACAGTTCAGTCTGTAGATATTGCAAAATTCCTTGGCAGCGGAAATCTGCGTGAGGCTCGCAATTATTTTGCCGCTGCAATACAAAACCAGCCCGGCAGCCCCGAAGCGTGGGCAGGTTTTGCGTTAACAATTGAACACGATACCTCAGCCACGGCGCAAGCATTGTTGCATGCGCCGGAACTCGCGGCCGCAGTGTTGGCGATGCTGCCGTTCAGCATGAGGAGGTTGCCGCTTGGGCGGCGAACTGCCGGGTTACAACCGCAATTCAAAATAAAAAATAAGCATAGACTTGTTTTTAATATTGAGCGGGATTACTATGCTTAAGGTTACGTATGTAAAGTATGTTAATAATTTAGCCGTGGGCACGTTCACATCATTGGGTGTGCATTTGCCTACGGCTAATCCGTAGGTGCCTTCAGGGCATGAACGATTCCAGGAGGATCTGTGAAGTCTCGTACCAAATTGGCCAGCGGCATAGCTGCCCTCGCGCTTGTGGCGATGACAGCTGTCGCTCTACAGGCGCCGGCGCAAGCACGGCAAGACGTCGCGCCCAAGCCGGTTCCGGTCAGTGGCGCCCAAGCCAAGCCCAGCATCGCGGCGGGCAGCAAGGACAACGCGAGCCCGAAGCTCAAGCCGCTTGGCCCGACCGTGCTGCAGAAGCTCGACAGCAAGGGCAAGCCGGTCAGCAGCACGAAGGCCGCGGCCCCCGCCATCGGCTACGACAGCAGCGTCGACTTCTCGACGGTCTACCAGTACTGCCAGGGTAACCTCCTCTACACCACCGTCAGGAACTACTCGGCGGTCACGAAGTACTTCGAGGTCGTACTTTCGGCCAACGGCGTCACCCGGACGCTCTACACCAGCGTCGCCGCTGGCGGCACGGCCTACCCCACGTGGTACGGGGTGACGGGCACCTGGTACGCGTACCTGTACGTGTGGAACGGATCGTCGTACGCCTACGACGAGTACAAGACGGCGGACCACAACTGCTCGGTCGGCGTGACCTGGAACACGACCGCGGTCAGCGGCTACGTGCTCGAGACAATCACCAACTACGGCACGACGTACGCCAGCGTGGTCTCCAACGAGCTCGCGCCCTACGGTGGCGCCGGCACCTACACCGGATCGCACTGGGACTACCCCGCCGCCGGTGGGGGCGTCGTGTACCGCTACCACTACGTCGGTACCGGTCTCAGGTTCGGGATCTACGCCGACCTGTACGGGGCCGACGGCTACACACCGTGGTACCGATACGCGTGATGTGACATAACTTCATACATAGCACAAAGCTGGGGGTATCTCAAAGTGGGGTGCCCCCAGCGCTCCAACTTTAATGACGACTTAATAGAAGAATAATGATGGCGAATCGGTCGAGGATACGTGGCAGGCTACGGTGTGTGCGAGCGGGAATACACCCGCCCGCACACATGTCGGGATTATCGCCAGCTTTTTAGGACTGCGAAGCGGCTAGTCTTTTGTGCAGTTGCCGCCTTCGTAACCTTTTTGGAATGTTTTGAGCGCTGTGTCTCCTAGGACGCTGGCAATGAAGTCCTCGCTGGATGCCTTTTTGCTCGAGGGCAAGCGACCAGCGCGAATTTCGCCCGCAGTGATTGCGCCTTGGAAACAGGCGATGTTGACAAACTCGACGGCCGGATACGCGTTAGGCGTCACGATCTTGTTGCGCCACCACAAGAACCTGGCGTAGGTGCTTGTGACGGCAGCTTCGCGTGCAACCTTGTCGTCTCCGTACTGCGCCCAAAACTTGTTGGGGGCAAAAACGATGTACGGCAAGGTGACTGCATTACACAGCGAAATGGCCGGCGAGCTCGGGTCGGCAACAGCGTCGCCGATGGCGATGTCTACTGCCCTGCCTCGAGCATCGTTGCTGTCGGCTACGAAGTCGCGGCACAAAGTTTGACCGTCACCCTGCTGGACGCCGGGCGGCTTGTGCTCGTAGTCCCCTTCCATGCTGGCCGAGACGAGGTTGAACATCCCGGTCAGGTAGGCTTCTACCCCAGCGGGTCCGTTCAGGGCTGGGTAGCTTTGCTGCGCGGACTTTGGGGGTGGCTCTGGCGATGGCGTGCAGCCAGCCGTAGCCAGCAATGACACAGCAGCTACCCCAGCCGCAAGTGCGTGCACGATTTTGGATCGCAACAACTTGTGGTACCTCCGGGTACGTAGTGGGGCTGGCGATTTATCCTTACTATTTATAGCATAGGTGGAATGGTTTACGTATCTGTCTCGCCAAATCCCACTGTCATGTGGGGATGAAACGCGGAGGGATTGTCATGTTTATCGCCATACCCTCTGATCCATGTAAACGTTACATCCTCGACTTCAGGCGGGTTAAAGAACATGGACGCTTCAACTTCATAAGAAAGGAGGTGTCGTAGTTTTTGCATAATTGCTTCGTGTAGTTTTTGTAAATCGTCAGTGTTCCTAATGGTTAGACCGGAAACCTTTTGGCCTTGGTCGAAGTTTTTATCCCACATAGAGATCTGCGCTTCGCCAACAGGACTCTCGGGGTCAAGGTTGCTTATCAAGAATTCAATGCGGAAGTATTTATCATTCCCAGTCACTGTGCCATTATCGTAGAGTGAAGTGAATGTAGAGCGCCAAGCTTCATTTGGTGTGTTTGCATTTACGTGAATTATATTTTCTTTCGTTTTTGACCAGAGAGGTATGCCGAAGCGCCAAGTTGACATAAGAATGGCAAAGTTTGGTCCGTTTTGTGTCTCCCAGAGAGCATAGCATAACTTTATAAAGACTTGACTAACTTTATAAAGTTATGTAGCATACGCTTATGGACTATCGAAAGATACTGCAGCAAATTATAGGCGCTTCCGGTTGGACGCAAGAAACACTCGCTAATAAGCTAGGGGTCAGTTTTCCTACGCTAAACAGCTGGATCAATGGCAAGAGTAAACCGCAGAGAGAGTCTAGTAAGCAGGCGATTGCTGCGGTTGCTACAGAAGTTCTGGGAGCTGATTCAGTCGATGCCGTTACGCTTCAAAGGCTCAAAGCCGAAGCAATACAGTACAAGTTGACTGCTGAGAAATTAGTGTCTAATCGGGATTTGCTCGATAAAATTACACTAAACCTCACCTACCACACCAATACCATCGAAGGCTCCACCATGACTATTAGCGATGTCAAGGAAGTGCTTTTTGACAACAAAATTCTTAGTAACCGTACCCAAACAGAGCAGCGTGAAGCCATTAACCACCAGGTAGCAATGATTTTTTTGCTTGATCTACTGGTGCATGATACTAAGATTACCTGGACTTCCGAAACCATCCGAGATACGCACCTTCGTCTGATGAGTGGCATCATAAGTAATGCAGGTTTATGGCGCAACCATAGTGTACAAATTGCAGGCGTACATGTGCCGCTCGCAAACCATGCGAAGGTCCCGGAACTTGTCGAAGACCTTTGCTACCAGCTGAACGAAGAATCGTCCGACCCCATTGGGCTATTAGCGCGCACACATGCAGTGTTTGAACAAATACATCCATTCAGCGACGGCAACGGACGAACGGGGCGCTTAATTATGTTCGCCTTGGCGCTTCAGTATGGGATAGTACCGCCGATTATCACAAAGGATCGTCGAGGCGCGTACTACAAGTACCTAGAGATCGCACAAACTAAGCATCGATTCGACTTGCTTGAACAAATGTTGGCAAGCGAAATTATTGCTATTGGCGAAACATTGTAGCGTCTCTCTGACAATAGGTTTTTTCTTTTCATGGCAGGGGTACGTGGAATCGAACCACGATCTAAGGTTTTGGAGACCTTTATACTAACCGTTGTACTATACCCCTATGTATAGGTAACGCGCTTCAGTATACCCTTTTTTGCACGTGTTTACCAGTGTTAATTCGTAAAGTTTATAGTAAATTGCAGCACCGTCGCCAAGCTTACCCAAGCCAAATACGGAATCTGCAACAGTGCCACCCACCGGGCGCGTTCCCAGGTTATGGCCATCATAGCCGGAATCGTCACTAACACCACGCTAATTACAAACGCCGCGGGCCAATAATACTTGTCAATATCGTTTATACCCTGGTTGTCGTTAAACACCATGTACGTGCCCGCGCTGTAAATAATGTTAAAAATCAGGTTGCACACAAAGATAGCGCCTACATAGCGCCGCCATTCGTGTCGTACGAAGCTCTTCCAAAAAACATAGGCAAACGTTATGGCTATAAGCGAGTAAATAATGCCCCACGCCACACCAAATAGCCATACGGGCGGCGCCCAGAACGGCAAGTTTATACTGGTGTACCAGCTTTTAATTGTTAAACCGAAAAAGGTAGATGTGAGATTATTCACAAATGCTTCGCCTAGTTAATGACATACCCCTACTATAAATCCTAAGCATGGAGTTGTACATGGCAGGCAAAAAATATAGTTCAAAAGCATCTGAAAAAGTCGAACAAACGATTAAAGAAATGAAGGCTGGCAAGCTCACCATTGGCCGCAGCCACAAAAAAGTGACAAACACTAAACAAGCGGTGGCGATTGCGCTCGACGAAGCTCGCAAAAAAGGCCTTAAGGTTCCAAAAAAGAACGGCTAGCCTGCACTCACGGTTGCTCTGCAAACCACTTACGTTTATACTGGCATTAAAGATAGCGGAGCAAGTTTTACGCGACTTTAATTACGTATGGTGGAACAAAAAAAGGAACCGCAGCATGACGCGTCCGCTCTTGCTTAGTAATGGCCGTCTGCATGTTGGCATCAACTTGTTTGGTATGGTGCATGATTTGTATTTTCCGTATGTCGGACTCGAGAATCATGCCGCTGCGCAGCAAATGCGCCACAAAATTGGCGTGTGGGCCGACGGTGCATTCAGCTGGCTCGACGACGGCGCATGGCAGTTCAAAATGACCTATGACCCGCACGGCATGATCGGCCATACCACCGCTCATAACGAAACGTTGCATATAACGCTCGAGTTCACCGACTGCGTTGATAGCGACTGGGATGTGCTCCTGCGCAACATTCATGTGGTGAATAGTGCGCAGGAAGCACGCGAAGTGCGGCTTTTTTTCCACCAAATGCTACTTATTAGCAACAGCCTCAATCGCGATACAGTGCAATATTTACCCGAGCAAAACGCTATTTTGCATTACAAAGGCCGTCGCGCATTTGTGGTTGGCGGCAAAGATGCAACCGGCGCATCCTTTACGCAATTTTCGGTGGGAGTGTTCGGACTTGAAGGTCAGGAAGGTATTTTTAAAGACGCCGAAGACGGTGTGTTGGGCGGCAAAGTGGTTGACTTTGGCAAAGTTGACTCAGTGTTTGGGTTTACGCTACATATACAAGGCCTGGAATCAACACGGGTGCAATATTGGCTGATTGCCAGCCGTAGACAGCAAGCCGCCATTGACCTGCATACGACACTACAAAAGATGGACGTGCAAGAGTGTTACGCCCGTACAAGCGCCTACTGGAAGCGCTGGCTGCAACCCGCCGAAGCACATATTGCGAAGCTGCCAAAAACGCTGCAAACGCCATTCCGTAATAATTTACTGCTTGTAAAAGCGGCAATTGACCACCAAGGCGGCGTAGTTGCCAGTACCGACACCACGATGCTCAATTACTGGCGTGATGCCTATGCGTATTGTTGGCCGCGTGACGGCGGATTCGCGCTATTACCACTCCTACGCCTAGGTTACAAAGTTGAACTTAAAAACTTTTTCGATTTTTGCCGCCGCGGCCTGCATCCAGATGGTTTTTTACTGCAAAAGTACCAACCCGATGGCGCAATCGGCACCACCTGGCACCCATACTTGGCACAGGGGCGCGTTGTGCCGCCGATCCAAGAAGACGAAACGGCAATTGTGGTGTACTTATTTTGTCTCTATATGCGCAAGCACCGCGACCGCAAAGTGTTCGACGAATATTACAGCAGCCTGATTGTACCAATGTGCAACTTTATGGCTGGCTACATTGATCCGCAAACAAAATTGCCGCATGCCACGTACGACCTCTGGGAAGAAAAGTTTTTAACCAGCACGTATACTGTCGCGCTCACCTACGCTGCATTGCAAATGGCCGCCGAGTTGGCCGCAAAATACAAACAACATGCCGACGCCGTAAAATGGCAGAATGTGGCCGACGATATTAAGCTTGCTGCGCCCCGTATTTTGTACCGCCCAGAGCGTAAGTATTTTTGCAAAGGCTTTTTGAACCGTGGCAATAACCAGCTCGAATACGATGACACACTTGATGCATCCAGCGTGTATGGTGTTGTTACGTTCGGTCTGTTCGCTGCGAGTGACCCCGAAGTGACTGCCGCGTGCGGCACTTACGAAGCATATTACGACATTGTTGCCGGCAGACCAACCATTGCCGGCCGCTACGAAAATGATAATTACAACCGCGCAGAAGGCGCAAACAAAGGTAACCCGTGGTACATCACCACACTGTGGCAGGCACAACTCGACCTTCAGCTGGGTGAAAAAGAGCGTGCCCGCATCACTATTGACTGGGTTGCCAACCAAATGCTGGGTACGGGGGTCTTGCCAGAACAGTTCAACCCGTTTACGCTTAAATTTGTATCGGTAGCGCCGCTCACCTGGAGCCAGGCGGAATTCATGTCGGCCGCACTCGACATGCTGGAACACCATGAAAAGCATTAAACACATCGCAAAGTCATCACTCAGTACTTTTAGCGCCGCAGCCACCCGGCGGCTTATTAAGCAGATCGCCAGCAAATACCACATGGTGTATTTTGGTCATGTCGACCCGCGCGAAGACGAATACGAGCTGGTGCGCGGCGTGACCGTGTCAACATCACACATCGACAACCATTATACTGTTGGCACCTACAATGCTCACGATATTATTTTAGTTGAACGTCGTAATACACTAAGTTTCCCGGGCAAACAAGACGCGACATACCGCTGGTTGATTGCCCAGATTGACCTCAAACGCACCGGCTTGCCCCACATATTCATAGACAGCCATCATCACGACGCCATGTTTTACGCTAACGCATTTGCCGCTAAGAACAGTATACAAGACCTCACAAGCTATTTTAGCGGCGTGAGCGCCACGTTTGGTCACCGTTGCAAGCTGTTTGCCAATCCGGCAGACTATGCACAGGTCGGGGCTCTCATAACGGCAGAAGTTGCCGAAACACTCGCTCGCCACTTCCACCAGTTTGACTACGAATTTCTTGATGACCGCGTGCTGGTATACGCCAGCAACACAACCGTGACACCGGCTGCGCTCGAAGATATGTTGCGCGTTGGCAGCTGGCTCGCAGACCATTGCAACACCGTACAACTGCCGTAAAAAAGAAAAAGCGCTTATTTGCGCTTTTTTACTTCGTTGCGGCCGAGGTTTTTCTTTGTTTCAGTAAAACGTTCGTGTTCGCGGGTGTCTGGGTTGTACTTCATGAGGCTTATTTTTTCGCCATCATTACGCCGAGTGGTGTAGTACTTACGAGCGCCCGTAACCTCAGATACGAGACCAACGAGTTTGCGTTTTTGGTTCTTTTTAGCCATGAAATTACCTGATCAAATTACTATTACAACTGAGATAAGACTATAACAGATTGAGGTAAAGGTTGCAATGCTTTTTACCTCTTAAGTTTGCCGGGAGGGTGCGTGCAGCCGGTGAGGCAGCACGCACCAATCCCCTGTCAGGCTCGCTCAGTGGTGTCGTATACATCGATACGCTTGCTGATATTGGCGAGGGCCGCGTTTCGTGCCGCAAGCGCGTCCTGGTGGGCGCTGACATTCGGCTGCTTGCCGTTCATTCCGTGGTTCTCCATGACGGCTTCCGCGCACACCACCGTGCGCATAGTCATAAACAGTTCGTTGTGCAGGGTAGCACGATCACATTCTGCTACGTTATTATCGATACGGTTTAACTCGATAACGTACAGGTCCCACACGGAGCCACCCGGCATGCAGATTACGCGCCGCTCACGCTTCAGCCGGCGAGTGCTCCAAATGGGATGGAACACGCGGTGGTCCATGACGATAATCCACGAAATGGCGCACGTAATGATGAGCGCCCAAATGAACGGGCCGACCTGCGGAACCACGACCAGAGGTAATGTGAGTATCACCGCAATCATAATTGTGCTGCAAGTAAGTACTGCGGCGCTCTCAGGCCACCGCTTCCACCTGATAACCTGCCCGTACTCATCATCGGTGAGCATTGGGTCGAGCACCAACTGGCGCCTAAAAGTCACGAATGCCTCCACGTTGTGCGCTGACTGAATAATTATACAATTTTATTAATAAAAAACAAACCTTTGAAGGGCTCCTTAGCGGGCGTTAGTGGCGTTTTTGCCACGGCGAATCTCATTTTTCAGGGGATGATGCTCATATATTATAAAATTTTGTTAAATAAAAAACAAGCACGATGCAGTGCTTGTTTTAATAATGGTATGGAGCCCCAACCGGGATTCGAACCCGGGACCTCATCCTTACCATGGATGCGCTCTACCAACTGAGCTATCGGGGCATATGACACCGGCTATTATACCTATTTTTACACTTTTTCTCAAGGATAAATTTGTTAGCTGTTTCATTGACACTACAATTAATTATGGTATTGTTCTCTAGACCCCATACGTCAATTATCCTGGAGGTAAAAGCATGCCCGAACCACTCACTCTCGGTAACCTGCGCATTGCGCGCAAGGACGCCAGTAGTGGCTGCGAGGCCTTCGGCGTACTCCTCACAAGGCACGCCCACGACAAGAACAAAGTCGACCACTCCGCCACAATCGCCGTGATTGTGGCTGTGCTTGAGGTGCTGAACGAGCAGAGAAATATGCTCGACATCGTTCTCGAAAGAATGGAAAACGGCTTCTTTTTCCACGGCAGCGCCGGCATCCCGAAACTGGCAGGCTTCCTACAGCTCATGGGCGATGCGGGGTACAACAAAAACAACCCCAACGCTCAAATGCGAGGCAGCAAAATCGGCCTCCGGGGAGACGTCGTTGGTCCGCTGCACACGGTCCATATCTACCATGTGGCTAATGCCCTCCAGGTGTTCATCACAACTGACAGCCTGGTAGTGGGCGGCAGAACACTCTGGGAACGCGACTGATGTAATGGGAACCTGGCCGCCCACACGGCGGCCAGGGGAACATCTTAGTATTAAAGAAAAAAGCCCTCGTTACAGTGGGCTTTTTTCATGGTGCTGGGAGAGGGAGTCGAACCCCCGAAGACATAAGTCGTCTGATTTACAGTCAGATGCGTTTGACCACTTCGCTATCCCAGCAAGTATAAAAAGTACGTGTATGGAGCCGACAGAGGGATTCGAACCCACGACCCGCTGTTTACAAAACAGCCGCTCTGGCCAACTGAGCTATGTCGGCATGATTCCCGGGGTGGCACCCGGCAGCATACTTACAAAATACTACTTGATTTCCCCTGTTTTTTCAAGTGGCGGCTTCTTCATTATCTCCACCGTTTTTGTAGGAACGGCAATACTACGCAATGGGTATGGTTACATCACCACTTTTCGTGGCTGGCGAATCTGCTGCTTTGCGGGCGCAGCGGCTGTTGGAATAATAATCTTTTCAATTTTCTTTTTGATTTCTTCAGCGAGCGGTATGTCGCCGGTGCGCTCGTAGGCGTCTGCCAGAATACGCAAAGACTGCGGATTTGGCTCGAGTTCAACCGCTTTTTCGAGGTTTGCAATCATTTTTTTGTTGTCGCCCATTTTTTCTTGGACTTTTGCGTAAGCCACGTAGCGGGCGGCGAGGCCACTTTCCATTTCAATCGCCTGTTCAAAAGCAATGGCAGCTTTTTCGTATTGGCCGGTTTCGTAATAAATGAGGCCTACGTTGTGCAGGCTGCTGGCGCTTGGTTCCAGGCTTTGGGCGATCTCAAAGCATTCTATGGCATCGTTAAAAGCGCGCTGCTTAGAGTATAAAATGCCAAGGCGGTTGTAGGCGGCTGCATTGCGTTCATCGACGCGCAAGATGGTGAGCAACGCTTTTTCGGCGCTTAAATACTTCTTTTCACGCAGGCCTTCTTGAGCGATTTGCCACAAACGGTCTAAGCGGTCGGTAATACGTGTTGGCAATTGTTGTTCGGCTTGTTCGTTGGTATCCCTATAAAAAGTCCAGACGGCCAAAGCTCCAAAACCCACAATAATAAGTAGAGTGAACATACGTTAATTTATTATAGCATTAATACGTCATGAACAAATGCACGAGTTGAGCGCGGGGGTTGCCATTTTGGCGTAGCCTCCGTAAAGCTTCTTGCACATTGTCGGCAATGTACACCCAGTGGGGTGACGGATCGTGGCGCAATTGTAGTCGTAGCATGTGTGTCATGGCTTCAAGCACCACCGTCAGCTCCGCTTTATCTTTGGTAAGTTCTTGCACCATGCTCAGACGCTCGTATTGGCTGACGCTCAGTAGCTGTTTTGCACGCTGCATTATTTTTTTATGGTGATCAAACGCCGCACCGTTGCGCAACATCGTTATAAGTGTTGCCGGACGGCCATTCGCCACAAAAAGTAGTTGCGTCAATGTTTGATCGTCAAGTTTCGGCTTTATCTTTTTTGCTAAGCTGGCGAGTTCCTGAGCGCTCACCGGGCGCAGCTGCACCACCTGCACGCGTGATTGGATTGTTGGCAATACATCATTAACATTTGGAGCCGTCAAAATAAAAGTCAGGCCGGGGCGCGGTTCTTCGAGTAACTTTAAAAATGCGTTCTGCGCTTCCCCGCTCATAGCTTCGGCGTGGTCGATAATCATGACTTGATGGCTAGCCCGTTTGGCCCGGGTGCGTTGGTACAACGCACGAGTTGCGTCAATAGTGATAGTGCCCTTCTCGTCTGGCTCAACAACGGTGATCTCTGTATCTTGTGCGATTTGCCGTGACCAGTCCTCGGCAACCGCACGCTTGCCAGTACCATTTGGCGCCACAAACATCAGCGCGTGCGGTGCATCATGCAGCAGTGCAACTAGTTCAGCTTTGGTGCGGGCGTGCAGAAGTATGCCGTCCATTATTTGAGCGTTTTTAAATAGGATTCAAGCTCAGGAGCAAGTGGCGCGTCGAATGTTTTGCGCTCGCGGGTTGGCAATGTAATCTCGAGTGATGCAGCATGCAGGAACATGCGCCCGAGTTTTGGCTCGGCTTTACCGTACAGATCGTCGCCCACAATTGGGCAACCCAGGTAGTGCAAATGAACTCGTAGCTGGTGCGTACGGCCAGTGTGTGGCATAAGTTTAAGCAGTGTGTAGTCTTTGTAATTTGCGAGTGTTTCGTAGGCAGTTTCGGCTGGTTTGCCGTTACCATTTACGCGGAAAGTCTGTGGTTTTTTTGGGTTCCGTTCAATCGGCAACTGCACAATTGCCGACGGTTCTTTAGGGGTGCCTTTAACCAGCGCAATGTATGATTTTTTAACTTTGCGCAACGAGAACTGCTTTTGCAACCAGTGCTTTGCTTCCGGAGTACGCGCAGCAATAATTACACCGCTTGTGCCGCGGTCTAACCGGTGCACAATACCGGGGCGGTTGGTTGCAGTGCCGTCGGTCGTAAGCGGGCGTACGAATTCAGCAACGGTAAACTCTTCGCTCAACACGCCTTTTGCGTGAGTCAGCACGCCGGTGGGTTTGTTTACGACAATCACATCGTTATCTTGATAAATAACCGGCAGTGTTTGATTAGTAAAATCGGGTGTTTCTGGGGTTGTAACCGCCACCACGTCACCCGCCTGCACTTTTTGACTGGCTTTTACAGCTACATTATTTATTAAAACTACTCCCGCTTCGGTCTGTTTTTGCCAAAAACTACGCGAAAACTCGGGCGCAACGCGCGCTAAATAACTATCGATCCGTTCGCCAGCATCGGTAACTTCAAATGTGTGATTCATAGTTTACCGCAAGCCAACAGCTTTTTGGGCTCGCAACAATGTTTGGTCGGCAACATCACGCATGGCGGCTTCACTTTGTTCTAATTTTTGCATAATTGTCGCATCTTCAACAGAGGCCAGACGGTCTTGAAAGTCTCGCAAAAAGTCCGCAACAATTTGGGCAACGGTTTTTTTAAGTTCGCCATACTGTTCTTTGCCTTCCCAGTCTGCATTCACATCGGCTTGTGGGCGGGCGCTCAAAAGTGCCAAAATTTGCAACAAGTTAGTCACGCCTGGCTGGTTCCGCACGTCGAACTTCACATGTGCCAGACTGTCGGTAGTGGCACTCATAATTTTTTTGGCGGCAGCCTCTGGCGTGTCACTCATAAATATCACACCTTTGCCTGTGTTGTCGCTTTTGCTCATTTTTTTGGTCGGGTCAGCCAGGTCTTTAATACGCAGTCCCTGGTCTTTGCCAAAGAATTCGTGCTGTCTTGGTACGGGGTGCGGCACCATAAACAGGTTGCCAAAACGGCTGTTCATACGCTCGGCAATGTCGCGGGTGAATTCAAGGTGCTGTGTTTGATCGTCGCCAACTGGCACGTAACTGGCATTGTATAACAAAATGTCGGCAGCCATAAGCACGGGATAGTTAAACAAGCCAACGCTCACGCGGTCGTCGTTCAACTTGGTTGATTTATCTTTAAACTGTGTCATCCGGTTCATCTCACCAAACCCGGTAAAACAATCCAAAATCCAGGTGAGTTCGCTGTGCGCCGGCACGTAGCTTTGGCGGTACACAAACACGTTACTGTGGTCGACCGGCAAGCCAGCCGCCACAAACACACGCAGGTTCTGCATAATTTGCTCGTGCAGCTGTGTGTGGTTAATTGGCGTCGTAAAGCTATGCAGGTCAGGTACGAACAAATTAATATCGTATTCGCCCGCGCGTTTTTTGGCCATGTCGATCATTGGCAGCAGCGCACCGAGGTAATTACCAATAGTTAAATCATTGTTTGCGCGAAGGCCAGTTAGAATCCGAGGTCGCTGAGTGTTTTGCATATTGTTCTTATTATAGTCAGGCCTGGTAAAAACCGCCAGGATTTTGATTTCTCAGCAGTATTTACAACGATTTACTTCATATATACTCAGCTCATTCATAAGTAAAAAAGATGGAGCGCTTGCAAAGATTTTTACGATGCCCCATATTCGTACTCATATAAAAGTGAGGGGCTAGGTGAATATTCAGCAAGATTTTATTCAGTTATTATTACTGCCCATTATGTTTATGCAATCCTTGTGGTGGACGCAGATGTATATTGCACACAAAAACCGCACCTACACTAAAGAATTCAAGGGTAGTTACACAATATTTGTTGCGGTTCACCAAGAAGACCCTGCTCTGCTTGAGAGCTGTCTTAAAAGTATTGTCGCCCACGGCAAGCCGCTTGAGATGATCGTCACGCTCAATGATGCGCCAAATGCGTCAGAACGCATCAAAACTATTGCCGCAAAGTATGCCACGCGCGTAATCGAAGTCGCACACCGTACCACTAAACGTGAACAATATGCACTCGCCGGCGAAGTCATGCGTAAAAAGCCAGACGTCATTATTACCGTAAATTCCGATACTGTTTGGGATGAGGGCACACTAAACATTTTGAAGCCATTCACTGACGAGCTTGTGGGTGCGGTAACCGGCCGCCACATTATTGCCAATCCTGAACGCTCGTGGGCGCCACACATAGCTAGTTGGCTCGAAGACGTACACTGCCGCGTTAGGCTGCCGTTCCAAAGTTATTACGGCCAAGTAATGGTCGCTCCCGGGCGCATACTCGCCGCACGCCGCGAAGCATACAATGCCGCAGCCCAAGCCGCACGCACCGAAACGTTTGCTGGCCGCCGAATGATAACTGGCGACAATACATCAGTGACAAGCCATATTGTGCATCACGGCTTACGCGTGGTATATCAAAAAAACGCGACCGTAACTATCACCGCTCCTGGCACCATGAAGCATCTAGTACAACGGCAACTCACCACATATCGCAGTGTTTTACGTGGATTCTTCCGTTATTCCCAGGATATTGTGCGCCTGCATCCGCTGGCAGCACTCGCGAACATCGCATATTTATTCTTCAGTTTCGTGTTGCTCGCGTTTACTTTTGTGTTTGTGCTTAAAATTGCGCTGCGTGTATATGAATTTGATACAACGTTGCAGAATAGCCCAACCACCGTCTGGGCACTGCCGTTTATTCTAATTGTCCTTCTCGTAGCTGCGTATATTCATAATATTCCGCACTTTTTGCACGCCAAGCGAGATGCACTCTTTTTGCCAATGTTTGCACTATTTGTTCTTTTCGCCGGGGTTGTTTTGAAGACCATTGCCTTGTTCAGCTTTTCCGAAAACAGCCAGTCAACTCGTATAAAAGGGATGTATGGCGGGGGCAAGGTGGGGCGTGCACGCGGTATTACCACCATGTTTGGTGTAGCCGTAGTTGTGGTGAGCTTGTTGATACCATACCTTATTGCAGTCCAGCCCTTGGGCGTGCCGCTTACGACTCTCATAAACGGCCAAGGGCCAGAGTACTATCGGGCGCATCAACTTGCCGACCAGCTTAAAGACGGCGATGCACACAACGACCCGACCTCCAGCCAAATTATTACACTCATACAGGCCAATGGTTTCACGCTCGGTTACCGCGTAAATGACGATTTCGCTCCCCTCGCCTTGCCTTGCGTGACCGGTAAGCTCAAGGTGTCTGACCGAAAGTACAACGACGCCATTTTGAAGGACATCGACACTTGTTACCAGCAAGTTGCCGCCGACCCTAAATTTGCGCAGGAAAAGTTGAAACCGCAGCCAAAAACGCCACAACCTCAAATAATTACCGTGCACGCACATGAAGCCGACGCACTCACCTATTTAATTCGTGGCCAAGTCAAAGAAAAATCTAGTTCTCTGGGCGCCGCGCAAGCCGTATTTATTGAAACAACGTACTTAGCACAGACGAACCAGCTTAACCGTTGGCTGGATGTCGGCGAGGCCGTGACGATTGACGGAGACGAGCTCAATGCGCTTATAGACCAGGCTAATACCCTTGGGGCGGAAGAATTGGCGGCGTGGGGTGTGTATGCGAAGGATATTGTGTGGTGATATGTTCAGACTTATACCAAAAGCACCCGCAAGATACGGGTGCTTTTGTTGTCCGTACAAGCGTAATTACCGCTTCGAGAACTGTTCTTTTTTGCGCGCTTTGCGATTACCGTATTTCTTTGGTTCCACTTCGCGTGGGTCGCGTTTAAGCAGCCCGGCTTTTTTAAGCGTGCCGCGCAGGTCGTCGTTCATAACGCTCAATGCTTTGCTGATTGCAAGCTTACTGGCGTCAACTTGACCAGCAAGACCGCCACCGTCAACACGCAAGGTGATGTCGTAGGCGTTTGTTTTACCAATCAGTTCAAGTGGTTGCAGGATTTCGCTCAACCAAGCTTCGTTGCCACAAAAGTAATCCGCAGCTGGCTTGTCGTTAATCGTAATCAAACCTTTGCCGCCCATCAAACGTGCACGAGCTGTCGACGATTTGCGACGACCAAGGCCATAAAAGTATTCGTTCTTTGTCATTATTTTTCTACCTCAACTTTGACTGGCTGCTGTGGGGCGTGCGTGTGGTCTATGCCACCGTACACCTTAAGGCGCTTCAGGCGTTCGTCAATGAGTTTGTTCTTTGGCAACATGCCGCGGACAGCGTCAATAATGACTTTGCTTGAGTCTTTTACAATTTGTTCCTTAAGCGTGCGCTCTTTAATACCGCCTGGGAAACCTGAGTGGCGGTAATACTTCTTGTCTTCCATTTTGTCACCGGTCACAACAAGATTGTCGGCGTTCACGACGACAACGTAGTCGCCACCGTCAATGTGCGCAGTGTAGGTCGGCTTGTACTTACCAATCAGGTACTTGGCAATAGTGGTCGCAACACGGCCAAGCGTGGCTTCGGTTGCATCAACGAGCACCCACTTGCGGGTAACTTCGGCTGGTTTCTGTGAATATGTCTTCATGGCTTACTTCCCTGCCTTAACTGCTTTGGCGGCAGCTTTAGGTTTTTCTCCTGTAACTGGGGCAGCTACAGCGGTGATGTCGTCCACAAAGCTTACTTCAGCAAGCTGAGCATTGTCGCCGGTGCGCAAGCGAGTCGTTTTAATACGCAGGTGACCACTGGTACGGCCAGTCAGTTTTGGTGCGATTTCATCAACTAATTTGTGCGAAGCAGCAACTGTACTGAGGCTAGAGAGCACCATGCGGCGGCCGTGCAAATCGCTCTTTTTAGCTTTAGTAATGAGGTCTTCAAGGTATGGCACGATTTCTTTTGCCTTTGGTAAAGTGGTCTCGATACGACCGTAAATTACGAGCGAAGTCGCAAGACCCTTAATGAGAGCTCTGCGTTGGTCGCGCTCGCGGCCAAACTTGCGGCCCTGGTTTCCGTGATTATGCATGTCTTAGAGCTCCAACTCCGCCAACTTTTCTTTGACTTCGTCGAGTGCTTTGCTGCCAAAGCCCTTGAGTTCGCGGAGTTCCGTGTCGCTCAGAGTCACGAGGTCGTTGATGGTGCGGATGTCGTTATTAATCAGCGCGTTGGTGGTACGAGCGGTCAAGTTCAAATCCTCAATTGGGGTCATGAGCTCGGCTGCATCGCCGTCAGCGCCTTTGCTTCCCACTGCTGGGCCAGCTTCGACGCGGGTACTACCAGCAAGCGCGGTGTATTGGTTGATCAAAATTGCAGCAGCTTCTTCAAAAGCTTCCTGTGGAGTAATGGTGCCGTTGGTGTCAACGGTCAGGCTGAGCTTGTCGAGGTCGGTTGCTTGGCCAACGCGGGTGTTTTCAACTTTGTAGCGTACGCGTACAACAGGGCTGAATAGTGCATCAAGCGCAATAAAGTCGCTGTTTTGGCGCTTTGCAGTCGATTCTTCAATGGTGCGGTAACCGCGGCCAGTGTCAACAACAAGATCCATAATAAAGGCAGCTTTGGGGTCGTCAATGGTAGCGATCAAAGCGCTGCCGTCAACAACTTCTATGTCTGCGGTGGTTTTAATGTCAGCGGCGGTAATAACACCGGCACCCTTCTTTTCAAGGCGCAGGGTAACTGGTTCTTCGCTGTGGTTCAAGAGACGTACATTCTTGAGGTTCAGCATGATGTCAACGACATCTTCTTTCACGCCTGGAACAGTCGTGAATTCGTGCGTCACACCTTCGATTTTAAAGGATGTAATTGCAGCACCGGCAATACTGCTGAGCAGTACGCGACGCATGCTGTTACCAAGCGTCATGCCGTAGCCCTTGTGCAGTGGTTCCACTACAAAGGTTGCGCTGGTGCTGTTGTGCTCATCAACTTGAGCGAGTGTTGGGTTATGAATGACTTTCATTCTCGGCGTTCTCCTTGCCTTCTTTAAAAAGCCTTAACGTGAGTAGTACTCAACGATCAACTGTTCATTAATGTCTGCTTCAGCTTCTTCGCGCTTTGGCAGACCTGTAATAGTAATGGTTAATTTTTTAGGGTCGCTCTTCATCCAGCTGAAAGTAGGTTGGTTGGTGTCCTTCATGACGTCGTCCAGCTTACTAAAGTACAGGTTCTTGACGGCAGCTGGGCGGACAGTAATCACGTCGCCTTCCTTAACGCGCAAGCTTGGGATATCAACGCGGGTGCCGTTTACCATAAATTGGCCGTGACTCACCAGTTGGCGAGATCCACGACGGCTTACAGACCAGCCAGCGCGGTAAATCACGTTGTCGAGGCGGCGTTCAAGAAGTTGCAGCAAAACCTGGCCAGATTGACCTTTTGTGCGGGATGCTTCTTTCATGAGGTTTGCAAACTGCTTTTCGAGCAAGCCGTATGTGCGGCGAACTTTTTGCTTTTCGCGAAGTTGCTGAGCGTACATGCTTTGCTTACCCTGGCGGCCGTGGGCGTGCATGCCCGGAATACCAGATTTTTTTGCCATAATTTTGTGCGCTTTAGGGTGCAGTGCGTACCCTTCACGGCGCGATTGCTTCACAATTGGGCTACGATCTCGTGCCATAGGTTAAGCCCTCCGTGCCTTACGTGGACGTACACCACCGTGTGGAACGCCAGTCTTATCTTTAATGCTTTCAACGGTAATGCCGACGTTTTGCAGTGCGCGAACAGCTGCGTCGCGGCCAAGGCCAACGCCTTTCACATATACCTCAACGCTGGTCATGCCGAAGGTTTGCTTGGCAGCAATTGCAGCTTTTTCGCTGGCAACTTGCGCTGCGTAGGCAGTGCCTTTTTTAGAGCCTTTAAAGCCCATAGCACCGGCGCTTGCGGTTGTGAGTGCGTTACCTTTTTTGTCGGTAAACGTAATGAGTGTGTTGTTGAAGGTCGCTTTAACGTGCATCGCACCTGCTGGTACGCTGCGCTTTGCCTTCTTCTTGGTTGTGGTTTTAGGTGTAGTCTCTGCCATAATTAAATCCTAGGTCTTTGAAGCTACTTTCTTCTTAGTCCCACCAACAGTTGTCTTCTTGCCACGGCGAGTGCGTGCGTTAGTTCGCGTGCGCTGACCGTGAGAAGGTAGGTTGTTTTGGTGGCGCAAACCACGGTACGACTTGATTTCTTTGAGACGCTTGATATTTGTGGTTACCACGCGCTGAAGTTCGCCTTCTACATTGTAGTTGGCTGCGATTTCATCGCGAATGAGTTGTACTTCACTCTCGCTAAGATCTTTAACGCGAGCGGTTGGTTCAATCTTGGTAGCTTCCAAAATTTTGCCAGCAAAATGTGGCCCGATACCATAAATATAAGTCAGAGAGATCTGTACTTGCTTTTCGGTAGGAATGGTAACACCTGCAATACGAGCCATAATTAACCTTGCCTCTGCTTATGCCGTGGCTTTGTCTTGTCTACATACACAAGAACGCCTTTGCGGCGGGTAAAGTAGCCCTTTGGGCTCATCCTTTTGATACTTGGTCGAACCTTCACGCGATATGTCTCCTTTGCGCTTGATCCTTAATATTATGCGATGGTTAATCGCGCAAGCGGAAGGTGATTCTGCCCTTCGTAAGATCGTAAGGGGTTAGCTCAACTTCCACTTTATCCCCTGGCACGAGACGGATGTAGTGCTTGCGCATTTTACCGGCAACATGTCCGAGGATGATATGCCCGTTCTCAAGTTCCACGTTAAACTTAGCACCGGGGAGCGCCTCAACGACGACTCCGGTTAGTTTAATTACCTCTTTGCTCTCAGGCGTTTGACGCTGTTTTACAGCACCTTGCGGCCGGGAACTTGGTCTGCGTGGTCTCTTAGGTCTAGGCATAAATTACAATTACAGATTATACAGGTGTTTCCACCTGTTGTAAAGCACTACTTTAAAAGGCTTAGCACGCATGATCGTGCTGCGATGCCATAATAATATCGTGAGCGCGGATTTCTGGCAAGTCCACGTATACCAGCATAAATAGTGCTGCATGACCAGATGGCCGCGCAGACACATCACAACAGTAGGGCACTCTCACTACTCTTCGTCGTAAGTAACCATTAGAGCGCGCGAATTGATCTGCCGCAGTGTTTCGAGCGTTACAGAGACCACAATGAGCAGCCCCGTACCACCAATGGCAAGGTTGGTCGTACCCGTAAAGCCCATGTGCGCAAAGGTGAATTCAAATACGAATGGCAGTACGGCAATCAGGCCAAGTGCGATTGAGCCAAACAGTGTTAAACGGGTCACGGTGCGACCGAGGTACTTTTCGGTTTGGCGGCCCGGACGAATGTTGGCAATAAAACCACCTTGTTTTTGTAGGTTCTCGGCAATTTCTGATGTGTTGAACACGATGCCAGTGTAGAAGTACGTAAACATAATGACCAGCACAAAGTATGACAATGGGTAAATGAGCGTGGTCCAATCGCCCGAGAGATACGTTTGCGCGTTTGGCGTCGCGAACCATGCAGCTAAGTTTGCACCAAGCGCTTGCGTGCCAGGGTCAATACTCGCTTTGAGTAGCTGACCTACAAATGCCGGCAATGCCAAGAAGGCTACTGCGAAGATAACGGGGATCACACCTGCAGTAATAAGTTTGATCGGCAGAATGCTGGTCACGCCACCATATTCGCGATTCCCTTGCACGCGCTTGGCGTAGTTAATGTTCACCACGCGCTGCGCCTCGTTGATCTTAACTAGAATGTATAGCACAGCTAATCCAAGTACGCCAAGAATAACGGTTACCAGCGTCGCCGGGCCATTTATCGGTAAGGTAAACCAGTTGAATACATTCAGCGCATCAGCAGGTGTCGGCACGCTGCCAATAGAAGTAATGAGGGTACCCATGGTCTGCGGCAGCTGGCTAATAATACCGGCGAAAATCAGCAGCGACATGCCGTTGCCTACACCTTGCTCGGTCATAAGTTCACCGAGCCACATTAAGAGCATGGCGCCAGCAGTCATTGCGCCCACCATAACCACCCACTGGAACATTGACGTATCTGCGGTAATATCTACCCCTGTCGCTCCCGCAAGAACAGTCTGACGCAGAATAAAGATGAACGCAATTGACTGCAAAACAGCCAGCGGCAACGTGATTAAGCGCGTCCACTGTTGAATCTTGCGGCGTCCAACTTCACCATCTTTGTGGAGCTCCTCGAGGCGGGGAATAGCTTTGGTAAGTAGCTGCGTAATAACAGATGCGGTAATATACGGCGACAGCCCCACAAGTACAATAGAAACATTCGCCAGTGCGCCACCAGAAAGAATGTTAATAAAACCACCAAGGTCGCTTGAGGCAATAAGGTTGTCGAGCACTTGCTTAAGCTGTGCGGGTTCGGCTAGTGGTACGGGAACATGCGATAAGAAACGGTACACAACAATAATGCCAAGCACAATTAGCAAGCGCTTTTGCATGTCACGGCTTTTCAGGGAATTGAAGATAGTTTTCCAGCTCATCAGTAATATAGCCTTTTCTTTGTCTACTCATTCAAAGATACCATAGCGTCGGCGCGGAAGCTACTGTATTTGCGGGAACGTGTGGTATTGACAACCACACGTTCCCAGTTTAGGCGGTTAGTCGGTTTTAATATTAGGCTGCGGCGTAGCCGATGGCGTCCTCGCCGTCGCCAGGATTGATTCAAGCGCTTTGTTCCCTGTGCTGTCGACGACACCTTGAGCGAGATCCAGTGTTTCGTGGATTGGCAGCTGACAAATGTCACTTTTAGTCACGCCGCCCGGAAGTGGCCTGCCAGTGTTGTCGATTATGCTGTAGAGTACCTCTTTTGCTCGATAGCCATGATCAGCTGACGCTCTTGACCATCGTGGGTGCGAACTAATCATCGTGCCTCAACCCCTTCCGCTGCATGGTTACAGCAGATACCTGTATCACCCAGCTTATTTTAGCGTAGCTCATTGGTTGCCACAACCAAAAAACGCACCCGGAGGTGCGTAATTTGGAATCAATGGTTTGATTATTTTTCGGCTTTTTCTGGAGCGTCAGCTGCTTCGGCTTTGCGAGCGGCTTTCTCTTTGTTAGCTGGGAAGTGTGGAGTTTCTACTTTTTCAAAAGTACCGCCAGCTTTGGCGATAGCCTCCTGAGCGCCCTTGCTTGCGCCTTGCACTTTAACGGTCACCTTGCCTGATACATCACCGCGAAGGATGATTTTAACGGCGTGGAATGGACTCGTAATCAGACCAGCTTCGGCAAGACTCATGTTGTCGGCAGTTTTGCCAACAAGCTCGGTGAGTATGTCGGTGTACACAACCTGTGCAGGCACGCGCAGACTCTTAAAGCCGTGCTTTTTGGGGATACGCTGCATGAGCGCACCCTGACCACCCATAAATGTGTGGCCGTGCTTGTGGCCAGTACGTGAGTTCTGACCCTTTGTACCGCGACCAGCAGTTTTACCTTGGCCGGCGCTAATGCCGCGACCAACGCGTTTGCGGTTTTTACGAGGTTCTACTTGTAAATCGTTAACCTTCATTACTTAGCCTCCTCTTTTGCAACTTCAGCAACTTTTGCTTCTTTAACTGCAGCTGGCTTTTTAGCCGCTGGAGCTTTTTTAGCAGGCTGGTTAAGCCATTGGTCTTTTGCAACCAATGTGCGCAAGGCTTCGATGGTTGCGTACGCGTTGTTTACCTTGTTGTTTGACCCAAGAGTCTTACCAAGAAGGTTTGTCACGCCAGTAAGGTTGATGATCGAGCGCATAACGCCGCCGGCAATAATACCGGTACCAGCTGATGCAGGCATAATCAATACTTTAGCGCCACCAACTTTACCTTCAATGTCGTGCGGGATGCTTGCTTTGTCGGTTACTGGGAAAGTAATCAACGACTTCTTTGCTTTGTCGGTTGCTTTTGCAACGGCAGCTTGGACATCTTGGCCCTTAGCCACGCCAACGCCAACGCGTTGTTTGCCATCACCAACAGCTACAAGAGCTTTAAAACGGAATCGGCGGCCGCCCTTTACTACCCGGGCAACACGGTCGATACTCACGACATATTCTTGGAAAATTTTTTCTTCACGAGGTTGGTCGTTACGGTCATTACGACGGGCGCGATTTGGACCGCCCTGGCGGCGCTGGCCGCGAGGATCAATGCTTACTGCTTGTTGTACTTCAGCCATAGTTAGAACTCCAACCCGCCTTCGCGTGCAGCGTCTGCAAGCGATTTAAGACGGCCATGATATTTACGGCCATTGCGGTCAAAGACCACTTTGGTTACTTTTGCCTTCTTAGCTTTAGCGGCAATGTCTTTGCCGACCCATGCAGCCTTCTCGCTCATGGTACCTTTAGCTTCTTTAGTCGTTGCAGTTGTGCTGCTTGCCAAAGTTTTGCCATCGGTGTCATTAATGATTTGGGCGTGGATGTGCATGTTGCTGAGATACACGCTCAGACGTGGACGCTCAGCGGTGCCAGTTACGTTTGCGCGAACACGTTTTTTGCGAAGCAGGCGTGAGGTAATCTTTTGCATAATTTTACCCATCTCTATTTACCTCCCGTCTTACCGGCTTTGCGCAGGATCACTTCGTCGACGTACTTAATACCCTTACCTTTGTAAGGCTCAGGCTTCTTAAGTGCGCGGATTTCAGCAGCAACTTGGCCAACTTTTTGCTTATCAATACCACTAACCGTAATGAGGTTCTTTTCAACCTTAAGGTCAATGCCTTCTTGAGCTCCGTACTTAACTGGGTGTGAGAACCCAAGTGCGAAGTCAAGCGCACGGCCACCACCGCTTACGCGGAAACCGACACCGTTAAGTTCGAGCTTCTTTTCGAAGCCTTTAGTGACACCTGTTACCAGGTTTTGGACGAGCGCACGCATGAGGCCATGACCTGCACGTGCGAGTGCTTCGTCGTTTGCGCGAGTAACCACAGCTTGGTCGCCTTCTACCGTAACGGTAACGTCAGGCTGGCCAAACTGTGAGAGCGTGCCTTTCGGGCCAACGACAGTCACAAGACCATTGCCGTCAACCGTGATTGTCACGCCACTCGGGATTTGAATTGGCAGTTTTCCGATTCGACTCATTATTTACTCCTTAATATACTTTACAGAGGACTTCGCCACCGAGGCGTGCTTTGCGAGCGGCTTGGCCGGTCATCACACCTTGGCTGGTCGAAACTAATACAATACCGCGGCCGTTCTTAACGCGAGGGATCTCGGTTGCGCCGACGTAGACGCGTTGGCCAGGCTTGCTGATACGCTGAATTTCGGTAATGGTGGCGTTCTCACCCGGTTTGTTAATGGTGATAACGATTGTGCCGCGTGGCTTAGCGTCAACAAACTTAACATCAGCGAGGTAGCCAGCCTTCTTTAGTTGCTGGGCAACGGTCAGTTTGATCTTGCTTGCAGGAACTAAAACTTCCGTCTTGTTTACCGCAATTGCGTTGCGGATACGGGTCAACAGGTCAGCGATTGGGTCAGTTGTTTGCATACTCATATTTTTAACTCCTACCAGCTCGCCTTAGTTACGCCTGGGATTTCACCCTTGCTTGCTTTTTCGCGGAAGCTGATACGATCGAGGCCAAAGCGGCGCATGTACGCACGTGGGCGACCAGTTAACAATGAACGGTTTTTGCGACGAGTCGGGCTACTGTTGCGCGGGAGCAACGCCAAGCCTTCCAAGTCACCTGCGGCTTTGAGTTCGGCGCGCTTTTCGGCGTATTTTGCAATAAGCATCAGACGCTTCTTGTCGCGCTCAACGATTGCTTTACGAGCCATTTAGCGGTTCTCCTTCTCAAATGGCATACCGAAACCTGCGAGCAAAGCTCGGGTGTGGGCAGCCTCTTTGGCGTTGATTACAAAGTTAATCTGCATACCGTGAACGGTAGTGGTGTCCTCGAAACCAAGTTCCGGAAACACCGACTGGTCAGTGAGGCCGAGGCTGTAGTTGCCAGCTTTGTCGAATGCCTTGCCGCTCACACCGTGGAAGTCACGCACGCGTGGCAATACCACGTTTACTAAACGGTCGAGGAACTCGTACATTTGATTGCCGCGCAGCGTCACACTCACACCAATACGGTTCATGCCGCGGCGGATTTTGAATGATGCGATTGACTTCTTAGCCATACGATCAACCGGCTGTTGGCCAGTGATCTTGCGCAGGGTGTTTACTACCATTTGGTGATAGCTTTTGTCGTCTTTATGCTTACCAAGGCCTACGTTCAGAACAATTTTTTCGAGCTGTGGCACTTGGTGCACATTTTCGAGCTTAAGTTCTTTTTGGAGACGTGGCACCAACTCCTCACGATAGAGGGCCTTCAGACGAGCAGTATCAGTCTTTTGACTTACTGTCTTTGCAGTTGCCATTACTTAATCTCCTTCTTACCGGCTTGGGTCGCTACACGAACCTTAGAGCCGTCTTTCTTTACATCGTAACCAATGCGAGTGGTCTTGCTTGGGTCGGTCGGACTTACAAGCGCAACTTTACTCACATCTATTGCAACGTGAATATCTTTAGCGCCACCTTGCGGGTTTGCTGTGCTTGGCTTAACATAGCGCTTGCGCATGCCAATGCCTTCAAGTTTAACGGCGTTTTCTTTAGGGAGCACGCTGATAACTTTTGCAGTCTTACCCTTGTGGGCACCTGCAATAACTTTTACGAGGTCGCCTGTTTTGATTTTCATTACAGTACCTCCGGTGCAAGGCTAATAATTTTCATGTAGCCTTTATCGCGCAGCTCGCGTGGGACTGGGCCGAACACGCGGGTTGCTTTAGGGTTCTTGTCGTCGCCAATAACAACAGCAGCATTATCGTCAAAACGAATCGTGCTACCGTCTTTGCGCTTAATTGCGTGAGTAGTTCGTACCACTACCGCTTTAACGACGCTCTTACGTTTAACGTTACCAGCTGGGTTTGCATCTTTTACGCTTGCAACAATAACGTCACCGACGTGTGCGTAACGACGGCCAGTGCCACCAAGCACGCGGATGCACAGCAGTTCTTTCGCACCGCTGTTGTCGGCTACTTTAAGGCGGGATTCCTGTTGAATCATGGCTAAGCCTCCGCCTCTTTGAGCTGTTCGGTTGCGTGACCAGTTTCGATGACTTTAGTAAGGGCAAATGTCTTGCGCTTGCTCACCGGACGGGTCTCGCTGATTTCAACTTTGTCGCCAATATGTGCCACGTTTTTTTCGTCGTGAACAGCAAATTTTTTGGTAACAGTGTAGCGCTTACCGTATTTAGGGTGCGTCACGCTGCGGCTTACCGCCACAGTGATCGTCTTGTCCTGTACGTCTGAGGTAACAACGCCAGTTAATTTACGAGCCATATTATTTTTCCTCTTCCTTCTGCTCTTGCTTGGCAGCGGCAGTTTTTTCGCGGAGCACAGTCAGTGCTTTTGCAACGTCCTTGCGGGTTTTTGCAATTACTGCTGCACTCGGGAGTTCGCCGGCCTTATGGGCGCGGTATTGTTCGACCGTTTGTGCGCGCAGTTCAGCGAGTTTATCGTGGATCTGCTTTTCGTTCATGTTGCGGTAATCTGCAACAACATTCACTTTGGCTTTTTTAGCTTCGGCCATGTTATGCGTCCTCCCGTTTAATAAACTTAGTTTTAACTGGTAACTTGTGTGCAGCAAGACGCATGGCTTCGCGGGCAATTTCTTCGCTCACGCCCTTCATCTCAAACATTACGGTGCCCGTTTTAACTTTAGCGGCAAAATACTCTGGGTTACCTTTACCACCACCCATTTTTACATCTTGTGGCTTCTTGGTAACTGGAGTGTGCGGGAAAATGCGAATCCAGATTTTACCGCCACGTTTGATGTAACGAGTCATGGCCTGGCGCGCGGCTTCAATTTGGCGGCTGGTAATGCGTTCGTTCTCTTGACTTTGCAGGGCATAGTCACCGAACGCAATATAGTTACCGGCAGTCGCAACACCAGTGTTTTTACCGATGCGGACCTTGCGCCATGCAGTTTTCTTTGGTAATAACATAGTCCGCTCCTACGCCTCGCCCTTGTAGATCCATACTTTGATACCAACGGTACCAGCGCCTGGAATTTGAGCGGTCGTTAGGTTGTAGTCGATGTCGGCACGCAGAGTATGCAGTGGGACTGAACCTTGAATCTCTTTTTCGCTGCGTGACATTTCGGCACCACCAAGACGGCCAGCAAGTTGGATACGGATACCCTTTGCACCAGCGTTCATGGTGTTCATTGCAGACATCTTTACGGCGCGGCGCCAGTTAATGCGGCGTTCAAGCTGGCGAGCAATGTTCTCGGCAACCAGTTTAGCGGCAAGTTCTGGACGCTTCACCTCTTCAATGTTCAGGCGAACTGGGCCTTGGATGATCTTTTCGATCTGTGCCTTCAGTTCTTGTGCGCCAGAACCGCCACGGCCAATAACCACGCCAGCTTTTGCGGTGTGAATTGTGATAGTAGCGAGGTTTGGTGCGCGTTCAATGTCGATCTTTTGGATCGTGGCACGAGTGGCAAATTTGTTTTCGATTGCATCGCGGATTTTAATGTCCTGGTTCAGCCAGTCAACGTATTCGCGTTTGCTCGGGGCAAACCACCTGCTGCGCCAGTCTTTATTCACCTGCAAGCGAAAGCTAATTGGGTTTACTTTTTGACCCATATTAAGCCTCTTCTTTCTTGGCGTCAGCTTTTACAGCTACAGACTTCTTAGCTTTTACTTCACCGCTTAGTTCCACAAAAATGTGGCTTGAGCGTTTCTGGTATGGCAGTGCACGGCCCATTGCAGCGGGATTAAAGCGCTTCAAGCGTGGGCCAGCAGTGACTTGGAGTTGCGAAATGATTAATGTGTCAGCAACCAAACTGTGGTTGTTAACGGCGTTTGCTTTAGCTGATTGCAACAGCTTAACAACAGGCTTTGCGGCACGCTTTGGAGTATGCTCCAGGATAACAAGGGCGTCTGCCAAACTGCGGCCACGAACAAGACTGGCAACGAGGCCAACCTTGCGTGGACTAAGGCGCAAACCGTTAACACCGGCGCGAACGATAGTGGTAACTTCAGCCATTATTTTTTATCCTTTTTAGCGTGACCGCGGAACTTGCGGGTTGGGCTAAATTCGCCAAGTTTGTGGCCAACCATGTTTTCACTTACAAATACTGGTACGTGCACACGACCGTTGTGAACAGCGATAGTGCGGCCTACCATTTCTGGAGTGATAGTGCTTGCGCGCGCCCAAGTCTTGATGACCGTACGGTCGTCAGAACCCAGAGCGGCTACTTTCTTAGCGAGTTTAGGGTCAATAAATGGACCTTTTTTCAGTGAACGACTCATGGTTATTTCCTCTTCGCCTCGTGGCGACTGCGCACGATGTACTGATTAGTGTCTTTACGGCGGCGGGTGCGGTAACCGAGCGCCAGTTGACCCCACGGGCTGCGTGGCGGTTTACCTGTACCGTGACGACCACCGTCACCACCACCGTGTGGGTGATCTGCGGCGTTCATAACAACGCCACGAACGGTTGGGCGAATACCCATGCGGCGTTTACGGCCGGCAGAACCGATCTTTACGTTTTGGTGCTGTTCGTTGCCGACAACACCAAGAGTAGCCATGCACTCAATGCGCACCTTGCGGACTTCACCGCTCGGCAGGCGCAGTTGTGCGTAATCGCCTTCTTTAGCAACAAGCTGCGCTTTAGTACCGGCTGAGCGGCACAATTGGCCGCCCTTACCCGGTTGCAGCTCAATGTTGTAGATTTGCGTACCCATTGGAATAGCACTGAGCGGCATGCGGTTGTGTGTTTCAACGGCTGCGTCGGCACCGCTGGTAATCTTGTCACCAATCGTCATGCCATTACCAGCAAGTACGTAGTGATACAAACCGTGCTGGTCTTTTACGCGTGCAATGCGGGCTGAACGGTTTGGGTCGTACTCAATGGCTTCAACCGTCACAACCAGCCCAGCCGCGAGGCGGTGGTTCAGGATGCGGTAAAAACGCTTTACGCCACCACCACGGTGGCGAGTGGTAATGCGACCAGTGTTGTTGCGACCGGCGGTCGACTTCTTGATGCGCATGAGGCTCTTTAGACCTTTTTTATGGGTCACCATACTCATGTCTTCGCTGGTCATACCGCGACGACCAGGGGTCGTTGGTTTATACGCTTTAATGGCCATTACTTCTTCTCCTCAAATACAGGAATGCTGTTGCCTTCGGCAAGACGGACGTATGCTTTTTTAACGTCGCGGCGTTTGCCAACAACTGGAGCACCACCCTTGCGGTAAGACTTTTTAACTTTACCTTTGGCAAGTACGGTGTTGACGTCGACTACTTCAACGCTGTATTGCTTTTTGACTGCATCGGTAATTTGCTGCTTGGTTGCGCGGGTTGGAACGTCGAAAACGTATGTGCCAGCTTGTGCCTGAGCAAATGTCTTTTCGCTAATGCGCGGGTAAATCTTGAGTTCCATATTATGCTCCCAACCATTCTTCGACTGATTTTACAGCTTTGTTGGTCATAATTATGGTGTCAGCGTTCAGAACGGTAAACACGTTAAGATACGTGGCCTGCACCAACTTAACGCCCTGAATGTTGCGAGTTGCGCGGCTCATTTCAGGAGTCTTGGTGTCTACCACAATCACAATGGTGTCACCTTGCTTAGCCTTTTGGGTTGCCAAAAATGCAACAATCTCTGATGTTTTACCGGTAGTTTTAATATCAGCGACAGTCACGATTTCTTTTGCCTGCGCAGCAAGCGTAAGTGCCTGGCGAATTGCCACGCGCTTTGCCTGTGCAGGAATCGTTTTTGAGTAGTTCTCGTTACCGGTTGGACCAAATGCGACACCACCTTTGCGCCAGATTGGGTTGCGTGAGCTACCAAAACGTGCACGGCCAGTGCCCTTTTGCTTCCATGGTTTCTTACCACCACCGCTTACTTCACCGCGCTTGAGGGTTTTGGCGTAATTGCCGCGACCGTTAGAAAGGTAAGCTTCGTAAGCGAGCTTCAAAAGTTCGTGGTTTGGAACTTCTACGGCGAACACGCTTGTAGGCAGCGTGGTCTTTGCAGTTGCCTCAGCCATTATTTGGTCCCTCCGATCATAATAAGACCGCGGCGAGGGCCAGGGACTGCGCCCTTAAGACCGATCACACCACGTTCTGCATCAATGAGAGCGACAGTTAAGTTCTTTACGGTTACGCGGTCTGTGCCCATGTGGCCAGCCATGCGCTTGCCTTTAAACACTTTCTGCGGATACATAGAACCGATTGAACCTGGTTTGCGTACGTAGCCATTACCACCATGACTGCGTGCGCTACCACTAAAATTATGGCGCTTAATTGTGCCAGCAAAACCTTTACCTTTGCTGGTTCCGGTCACGTCAACTTCTTCACCAACGGCGAACTGGTTGACGTCCAGTTGTGTGCCAACGGCAATGTCTTCTGGCAGCGTGTCGACACGAACTTCACGAATGAACTTCGGTTCAGCCTTGCTGGCAGCAACATGACCTTTGACGGCATTGCTCAGGTTCTTACCCTGCCCAAACCCAATTTGTACTGCGCTGTAGCCATCAGTTTCCTGAGACTTCACCTGAGTGACAGTACATGGGCCCGCTTGGATGAGTGTGACTGGAATAGCAACACCATCCTCCTGGAGGAGCTGGGTCATACCAAGTTTGGTACCTAATAGCGCTTTCATATGTCGCTCCTAATGAAAATACTCGGTATTCCCACGGTTTCCTTTGTGGCAAAGAGAGCCAGGACCTTTGAGCCTACCAAGATTCTCGTTTAAATCTTGATAAATGTTACCCGGCAAGTATACCAGAGGCTCACCCCTGACGTCAAGAGTATTTACAGGTTTTGACCCAGCTTAGTGGCCGAGGCCGTGAGTTTAGCATCCAATTGTACGGCAACAGTACTAATTTGTACGCCAATTACCTTGAACTCTGCAATTGATGCAGCCAGCGCGGTTTGCTTTGCTGCAAAGCCTTCACTGTCTGACTTTTTGTAAAATTCAGCCATTTCACGGATTGTTGCTTCGGCCGTTCTCATCTTTTGCAGCAATGTTGCAATAACATCTTTCACTGATGCGGGTTTTGGCTCTTTTTGTACTTTTTGAACCACTTCGCGCCATGCGTCGGCAAGTTCAATAGTTTGGTCGTACCCATTTGCGTCTTTAAGGCTTAGCCCTTGTAGCTGGCGCGCAAGGCTGCTTTGGTAGGTAATATAATCGGCAAGTTGGGCTAAATCGGTGGCATACGCCTGGGCGGTAATCTGGAGTTGTTGGCGTTTACTGCGTTCGGCATCTGCGCCAACATACAGCCCAGCAACACTTGGTGCGGCTGGTAAACTCTTTACGTCTTGCGACACTGTTGCAGAGAGTTCACTCAACACAGTCGCTACGGTGTTCACATCGCCAGTATCGTGCGCTGCTTTCACCTTTGCTGGCGCGGCATCAATAATGCTCTTTATATTGTTTTTGCTTTGCTGTAATTGGCTCGTAAACTGGTGGTTCTGTACACCAAACCAAGCAAAAAGCGCAGCGGCCAACGCAAACCACACTCCTAATGCAATGAGCACCGGTTTATTCTTGCTTGTGATGGCGTTTGTACGGATTTTCCCGGACTGGTATTGAGATATAAAATTTGTCATACGTCGAGTCTCGTAGAAGTCAGTTCGCTATCAAGAGGCCACGGGTTGAACTTACAGCTCTTTAAATCCATGGATTGCTGCTGCATAACGGGGGCGGCTTGACCGCTTGTATTGCAAAAGATGTGGCCGTGTCCCAGCCAATGGCCAAGTTCGTGGTTAACGGTCATATGGCGATAATCCCGAATATTTCCGCCCGCTGTGTTCCAAGGCTCAGTTGCATACAGCCAGCGGTCTTCGTTGACCACTACGTCATCACCGGCATTGCAGTTCCACACGGTGTCGCAAGGTGGTCCGAATGACGGCACCTGCGAAGATTCAGCAAGTACCATGGTAAATGCACCGCCACTTTCGGCGTATTCAAATTTTACGCCAAGGCGCTTCCAGCCGCGGTCGTCATTAAGCGTTTCTTGCACTTGACGCTTGAAGCCGGCAATGCTGGTTTTGATTGCGCCTTTACTGCTAACTTGGTATTTTACCGTCTGTGTAATTGCACGTTTTACCTTGAATTCAGGCGTCGCAAACATAATGTTTGGCTTAGTGATACCTGGCATCGGGTAATCGATGAGCAGCTTAGAAAGTTCAGCAGCGCCAGCTGCCGGGCAATACAGGCTTGTTTCGCCACAGTCATTTTGCAGCGGCGGTTGGGTGGTCTGTGGCTGTTCAAAGGAAGAAGCCGTCGTGGCGACGGCCATTGCCACACTCACTGCTGCACTACACACCACACACATCTGCAATAATTGTACGCCAATTTACTATAAAACAATGCCCGCCGGCAAAAAGAATGTCACAATTGTGACCAACACCAATATTGCATACTCAATTTTGCGGTCGACTCTAAAATGGTCATGCGAAGCAAAAATAAGCCCCACAAAAAGACCGAGCGGGAGTCCATGCAACATAAAATCACCAATGTGCAGCGGCGTGGCAAACTTAAGCCAGAACGACCCAAGCACCACATATAGCACGAGTTTTAAAAAATAGACACCATCGGGTTCTACAGATGTTTTCTTTTTTGTTGTAGCCATTGCCATCTATTTTACCTAGCTGCGGAGTAAAACGCAAATGCTTGCAGGCACGCCGCTACAGCGCTATACTGCGCTCACATCGGCCACAATCTGGCCGAACGACAGGAGGTAGCGCACGATGCCCAAGGGACGTACTTTTACCGATATGCAACTACAGCGTGACAGGCTCCTCGGCTGCGGTGCAGCCACGGATCCCAACACGCTAGTCAAGGGTGACCCCTTCTACGTAATTGCGTTTACCGTCAGCGATGGTGTGTGCATTCGACGGAGCGGTGTGTTCATCAGCCGCGAGACCGAAGACTCAACCACGTACGTCACCGTCCATCTGGACGGTGACGCCGAACCGCGACGGATGAGCACCAACGAAGTCGGGTTCTTCCCGCTTAGGCGTACGATGGTCGTGATCGTCCGGCGGCTTTGGGAAATCACACACCACCTCGGCAAAGACTTCATCGAGACGGACGAACGCTCCGACGACGCCCGCGCCGCCGAGATCGCCCGCACACCCTGCTCGTGCGGCACAGTATGCGGCGACGGCAGCTACTGTTCTGAATGGCCGGGCTGCACGGACCAATGATCGACCTGCGGGGCCGGTGGCCACCTCTTGTCCCGCAGCATAACTGCACGAAAATCGCGTGGTTATGCTGCGGCAAACAAAAACACTCCCATATCCCCGGGAGTGTTTTTTTAAAGCAACCGTTATTACATGCGAATTTCGGCGTCGCAACCTGCTGGCAGGCTGAGGTTTTGCAGAGAATCGATGGTTTTAGGAGTCGGATTGGTAATGTCAATGAGGCGTTTGTGCACGCGCATTTCGAAGTGTTCGCCACCACGCTGCTTGTACACGTGCGGGCTGGTGTTAACTGTGTACATAGTTTTGCGAGTCGGCAATGGAACTGGGCCGGCAATAGTCGCACCGGTACGCAGAGCTGTGTCGATGATTTGTTTTGCCGATTGGTCAATGACCTTATGATCGTATGCCTTGAGGCGAATACGAATGCGCTGCTTAACTTCTGGGGTTGTCGCCATGAGTAGCTCCCTTTTGCCGGTAACCTCTGCTCGAATCGTGGCGTTTACGCACGTCTGGCTGAGTTCTCCGGACAATTAATTGAATGGTTTAACTATATACTGCATAGCCTCTTTTGACAAGGCCAATTACTCCATGCTATGGTTATGCGGACCGACTGATATTGGAGGCAACATGGGGTACAAGTACCAGGAACCCAAAATGCACTGGTTCTGGCAATTCGTCATGAATGTCGCAATCTCGTTCCTCGTGGCCGGCTGCATCTACGGCGTTGGTGTCGGTGCATTGCACAAGAAGTGGGGCGGCGAGGTGTTCTGGGGTCTTTTTGGCGCATGTCTGCTGGCCTGCTACGGCATCTGGGCCCTGTTCATTCACGACAAGAACGACGGTGGCGGTACAGACTGGACCGACGAACTCACAGGCTGAGCTTGGAACCGCCAGATCAGCCGTAATCACGGACGGCACGCTCCAAAAGCGTGCCGTCCACCCTAAATCTGATATAAAACCGCCCCCGATGGAGCGGTTTCTTATATCCGTGAAGCTTGTCCGGCCATTGGCCCACAAGCCAACAACCGGACATGCGACGAGGGAATGAAGCTGAGGTATCGCCTCAGGTTAAGCCAAAATCGCCATCACGGACACCGAGGACAAATGCATCCCATTCTTCTTGCGTAAAGGCCAGCATTTCTCCATTGGGTTCAGCGCTGTTGCGCATGTAAATCATTCCACCGGCAACCGCAATCTCCGGCGCCCGAACTTCATCTGGCGCTCCTTTTGAACGCGCAGTCCGCCAGACTGCCCTGCTAAGGTCAAGACCTTCCTGTGGGTACGGCTCTGCCATCATACACATCACCTTCTCTAGAAGTGATCTATCGCACAGATATTGTACACCACACTTTATTACAAGCAAAAGCCAAAAACAAAAGAGCCCTTGTATGAGCTCTTTTGTAAGTCGTGGCTAAGACTACTTGTTGATCTTAGTAACCACACCAGCACCAACAGTGCGGCCGCCTTCGCGGATAGCAAAGTTCAAACCTTGCTCCATAGCGATAGGTGCGAGCAACTTAACCTTAAAGGTTACGGTGTCACCCGGCATGACCATTTCTTTGTCGGCTGGGAGTTCAACTTCACCAGTTACGTCAGTGGTACGGAAGTAAAACTGTGGCTTATAGCCCTTAAAGAATGGGGTGTGACGACCACCATCTTCTTTGGTAAGCACGTATACCTCAGCATCAAATTCGGTGTGTGGAGTAATTGAACCTGGTTTTGCAATAACTTGGCCGCGTTCAATGTCGTCGCGTTCAACGCCACGGAGCAGTAAACCAGCGTTGTCGCCAGCTTGGCCTTGGTCGAGTTGTTTCTTGAAGGCTTCAATACCAGTTACCACAGTTTTGCGGGCTGTTTCTTTAATGCCAATGATTTCAACTTCCTCGTTGATCTTAACGATACCGGTTTCGATACGGCCGGTAGCAACGGTGCCACGACCCTTGATCGAGAATACGTCTTCGATAGGCATCAGGAATGGTTTGTCGAGGTCGCGGGTTGGCTGTGGAACGTAGTCGTCCATAGCTTTCACGAGTTCCATGATTGCGTCTTCGTACTGTGCGTCGCCTTCAAGGGCTTTGAGTGCAGAGCCCTTAATAATTGGAGCGTCGCGGTCGAAGCCGTTCTTTTCGAGCAGGTCGCGAACGTCTTCTTCAACGAGTTCAACCAAGTCGGCGTCAGCCATGTCCATCTTGTTAAGAAAAACAAGAATCTTAGGCACGCCCACCTGTTTTGCGAGCAACACGTGTTCGCGGGTTTGCGGCATTGGGCCGTCGGCAGCGCTCACGACAAGGATAGCGCCGTCAACCTGAGCGGCACCGGTAATCATGTTTTTAACGTAGTCGGCGTGACCAGGCATGTCCACGTGAGCGTAATGACGCTTTTCGCTTTCGTATTCCTGGTGGGAAGTAGCGATGGTAATACCACGTGCTTTTTCTTCTGGCGCGTTGTCGATCTGGTCGTACGCAACTGGTTTGTTAACTGCGCTTGGCAGTTTTTTAGCGAGAACGCTGGTGATAGCAGCAGTCAAAGTAGTTTTACCGTGGTCGACGTGACCCATGGTACCCACGTTGACGTGCGGTTTGCTTCGGTCAAATGATTCAGCCATTTGTATGCTCCGATTAATTATTTCTTTAATTCGTATGCACGGGGCAGCAAAACTACACCGCGCACAACGTATGCAACAAATTATACAAGAGAATGCCGCCCTATGTAAAGAGCGGTAGCGCATGTAAACTACATGAAAAGAGGCCGCCCGGGTGGACGATGTGGCGCACAAGTGCGCCACATGCCTCTTCCGAACGGCCTTTAGCCGATCCTCCCTAGGGTCCGTTGCCAGACCAGGTCGTTGGGGATGGTGATCTTTACAGTCTTGGCGCTCTGAATCACCTCACCGACGGTAGTGTAGGTAAACGAGCCGTCGTAGCTGATGCTAGGGTCAAACGTGTACGCCTCGGCGCCGCGGAACGTCATGCAACGCCAATAGCTGTAGCCCTCACCAACCAACAAAATCCTTGTGACCTCGTCGCCGAAGGTCATCTCGATGCTGGGGTTCGGGCCGGTCGCCCACTGGATCTCGCTGTACGTGAGAACCACGTAGTCGTCGTGGCCGCGCATGCGCGACTTCAAACCAAGATAGCGCTCGCCGGACTGTTCCACAACGCTGTTAATACGGATAGCGACGGTGCTGCCGCTTGGTTCGTAGAGGTCCAGGGTGAGCGGCACCGGGGCACCGGTCAGGCCCAGCTCCTCCGCGAACTCCGCATAGGTGGTGTCCCGAATGCGGTCAGGGGCGTAGTTGGCATTAACTGTGGGGCTGGATGCCAGGACGAACACCGCGACAAAATGCCACAGTACAATCAAAGCAGCCAGCACGATTGGGGTGCGCTGCGAAAACAGCGCGCGCAGATTAAGCATCTTTGCCTCCAAAGATCGAATCTCAAGTTATATTTTAACATAAAATTATATAATAAGCAAGCGCTTTAACCATACACAAAAAATAACACCCCGTGGTAAAGGGTGTCATTTTAGCTAAAACGGAGGTGTTTTACGCAGCTTTTTTGGCAATAATAGCGTCAGCTACGTTGCCTGGGACCTCTTCGTAGTGGCTTAGCTCCATACTTGAACTTGCGCGGCCCTGAGTAGAACTGCGGAGTTCCGTAGTGTAACCGAACATTTCTCCAAGAGGTACAATCGCGGTAATCTCTTTAACATTACCAGCGAGGTCTTCCATGCTCTCAATGCGGCCACGCTTGCTGTTAAGACCACCAATAACGTCACCCATGAAGTCCTCGGGGGTCACCACAACAACTTTCATGACAGGTTCGAGAAGCACTGGGTTAGCTTTTTTTACACCTTCGCGTGCAGCCAACGCGCCAGCCATTTTAAAGGCCATCTCGTTTGAGTCAACTTCGTGGTAACTACCGTCGTACAGCGTGGCTTTAACATCTACAACTGGGTACCCGGCAATCACACCGCCATTAAGAGTTTCTTCGATGCCGTTCTTAACGGGAGTGCGGTATTCCTGTGGGACCACACCACCTTTAATTTCATCAGAAAACTCAAAGCCCTTACCAACTTCGTTTGGTGCAAGGCGAATCCATACGTCACCATACTGACCGCGGCCACCAGACTGCTTGATGTACTTGCCCTGTACTTCAATTTCTTTCTTAATAGTTTCGCGGTACGCAACTTGCGGTTGGCCAACGTTGGCTTCAACCTTAAATTCACGCTTCATGCGATCAACAATAATTTCGAGGTGAAGCTCGCCCATACCACTAATAATGGTCTGGCCGGTTTCTTCGTCGGTGTGCACGCGGAAGGTCGGGTCTTCTTCGGCAAGGCGCTGCAATGCGATCGACATTTTTTCTTGATCGGCTTTAGTTTTAGGCTCAATGGCAATGCTCACTGGCGGTTCTGGGAAGTCAATGCTTTCCAAAATAATCGGATTTGACGGGTCGCTCAAAGTTGTACCAGTAGTTGTACCTTTTAGACCCACAATTGCAGCAATGTCACCAGCGCCAATTTCAGTAATGTCTTCGCGCTTGTCGGCGTGCATACGCAACAGGCGGCCAACGCGTTCTTTGTCGCCGGTGGTAGCATTCAAAATGTAACTGCCAGCAGTCAATTTACCGCTATACACGCGTACAAAAATGAGTTTACCAACAAATGGATCGGTTGCAACCTTAAAGGCCAAAGCAGCCATTGGCTGGTCGTCAGCTGGTTTGCGTTCGATTTCGTCGCCAGTCTTGGGGTGGGTGCCCCAGATTGATGCCACATCGGTTGGGCTTGGCAGGTAATCAACAACAAGGTCGAGCACCTTCTCTACAATTACGCCACGGCCATCGCCGCCAGTCACAATGTAGAATTCACCGGTAAGAACAGATTTGCGGATTGCGGCTTTAAGTTCTTGTTCGGTAATGCTGGCTTCGCCGCCTTCAAGGTATTTCTCAAAGAGTGCGTCGTCGGCTTCAACAGCAGCTTCGACGAGCAACGTACGGGCGTTTTTAGCTTTTTCAGCCATGTCGGCAGGCACATCACCTTCAATAAGCTCGTGATCGGCAAACTCCTTGTAGGTGTACGCCTTCATGCTCACAAGGTCAACAACACCGTTGATTTCCTGCTCAAAACCAATTGGCAAGTGAATAGGCAATGCGCGGCGGCTCAAACGGTTGTGGATTGATTCCAAAGATTTATAGAAGTCACCACCGGTTGAGTTAATCTTGTTAATAAAGCAAACACGAGGAGTGCCATATTTGTTGGCCTGGCGCCATACAGTTTCGGTCTGGGCTTCGACACCCATTTTACCGTCAAAAACCACAACCGCACCGTCGAGCACGCGGAGTGAACGTTCGACTTCAGCAGTAAAGTCGATGTGTCCTGGGGTGTCAATGATGTTGATTTTGTGTTCTTTCCAAAAACAAGTCACCGCAGCGCTGGTAATGGTAATACCGCGTTCGCGTTCTTGTTCCATCCAGTCGGTGGTTGTTTCGCCTTCGTGCACAGCGCCAATTTTGTGGCTCAAGCCAGTACGGTATAAGATACCTTCAGTCGTGGTGGTCTTACCGGCGTCGATGTGCGCAATAATACCGATGTTACGAAACTTATTAAGGGGGATATTAGCCATAGAATCCTCATTATATTATTTATAGCTTTTTTTGAGGACATCAAAAAAGAGCGATTTAGATGCAGTATAGCAGGAAATGATCTGGTAATAAAGAGTGGGACTGGGCTGACGAGCGGAAGTGCCCGTCAGCCCAGGTTGTCACATGGCCATGTCTGTACGGCTTGGCCATGTGACACACCACCGTGTTCAGTGTGGATCAGGCAGAAGCCACGACTCGCGCCTCGGCCCTGAGATCTTCGGCCATGCGCAAAAGCGCCAGCACGTACACCGTTATGTGCCGCTGGTGTTCGTAGCGCTCGGAACTCCAGTCGCTGACCCGCAGTCGGTCGAGGGTCTCCAGGTCAAAAACGAACTGCCGCGCGCCCTCAGAGAGCTCTCCGGTCAAACCGTCGAGAGTGTGGAACGTTTCGCTGGTAGCAACTAACAGTTCAGTCATATTGTCGGGGCCGCCGAATGCGTGTGTCATAAAAAACGCTTCGCTGGCAATGGTGGCCGCGCAGATTGACAGCACCAGTTGCGGTGCCATGCTGGGGGTTTCGCCCCCAAACACGCGCTGATAGGTTTGTTCGTAGAAACACATCTCTTTTAGGCCGTACCTTACGCACACACGGTGCATGCGTAGCAATTTCTCTTCAAGGAACTTCGCGTAGCTCAGCATGAACGCGAGACTTATGCCGGGCTGCTTGCCGGGAGTCTGCGCTCGCGCAATGAGCCGAAGCTGGGAAATGTCGGCTTTGCACAGCGGAAATACCGTCTGCCGATCATTACCGGTGATACCGATGCGCACAACATTCGCCGTGGGATGTGCAAACCCCAGGCAAATCTTGTGCTCATACCCGTCCAACAACACAGTTGCGGCAACATGCCACACCACGCCATCGTCCAGGATTCGACTCAGCCGCGGTAGCTCTTCGGGCCGGCTCGCGAGCTGCTTGTCGACAAAATCCACGGTTGGAGCCTCCAATGGGGATGTACTGAACCTTACTGTGGTGCATCAGGGATTATACAATAATTTTACTTATTTACTATGGTCTCGGTACTGATGTAGCATAAGCTTATTGACAAAGCTAAATATATATACTATAATAAATTCACTGTCAATTGCAGGCACCCGCCTCTTGGCACGACCTTACCACTGCCACTACGCAAGTAGCTGGCACCAAGACAGAACAGGACGCATACCATGCATAACAACATCCCCAACACCCTCTCCACTGTTCAGACTCAGTTGAGCCGGAAGGAGTCTTACTCCTTCATGACTTGCCTGGTGGCGATGGCAACGTTCATTGTTGCTCTGGTGACACAGGGAGTCCTGCGTGAAACCGTATTCCAGCCCGAGCTGCTGGGTTCCACATACAGCTACGGCTGCAATTGCGCCGTCGACGGCTACACCTCTGACGGCCTGGTGCTTCAAGCACTTGACTACGTCATCTACGCCTCTCTGGTCGTGGGCATCATGGCGTTTCTGAATCTCATGCGCCTCATGTCCCACAGCCTGCCCAGCGACAACACCCAGACCACCAACTAGCCGAAAGGTGCACAACGTGTGAGCAAAACGTCCTGTTCTGTCTCACACCCATAGCAGTAACACTTTGTTTACTTCTGCGGGTGTGATCAAAAAACCACCTCTGTATATCAGGGGTGGTTTTTATTTGCCGTAACAGATGCGCCTACCACATCGTAGGCAGCCAGCACTATTGACTTTTATAAACATAAGTAGTATAATATACACACTGTTACAAGTAGAGGCACTTGTAGCAGCGTCCCCAAAAGAGCGTCCTTCCCCTGTGACACTCTTTAACAATTCGGCAGAACAGGAAAACACAATGACTACACAGACCTACCGCACCCAGAACACCTGGAACTTCGCTCGCACGTTGCTTGCCATTCTGGCGGTGCTCGCGGGCATCACCATGTTCATCGGCGTTGTCGTCTTTATGGGCGGCCTCGGCGACCACAACACCAGCTGGGTGCTCACCGGCCTCGGCCTCATTGTTTCCCCCATCGTTATTTTCAAGCTGGTTCGCAGGGCTATCGAGAAGCTGACGGGTAAGCCCGTTACGCCCAGGTCGCCCGCGATCCACTAGAACCACGATGTGCGGCCGACGAATCCTGTTCTGCCGCACAACCTTCGCTGTTAACGCGTTTGACGGCAAAGGTTGTACCAAAAAAGCCCTCGCAAGTTGCGAGGGCTTTTTTGGTACAACGGTTGATTACCCGCGGGCAAAGTGGGCAAAAGCACGGTTGGCTTCGGCCATTTTGTGGGTGTCTTCCTTCTTTTTATAGGCAGAACCGGTTTGGTTAATGCTGTCTACCATTTCGGCAGCAATGCGCTGCGCGATTGGCGTACCCTTGCGGCTACGGGCAGCTTGTACAAACCACATAAATGCGAGGTGCTGCTGGCGGTTGCCGGTTACTGGGAATGGAATCTGATAGTTCGCACCGCCAACGCGGCGGCTTTTTACTTCCATACTTGGGTAGACATTCCTGATAGCTTTTTCAAAAACTGCAAGCGGCTCGTCGCTTTTTACTTTTTTAGCAGCGATTTCCATGGCTTCGTACACAGCTTTTTCGGCAATTTGCTTTTTGCCGTCGAGCATGACCTTGTTGATCATGCGTTGCACGAGCACGCTGTTGTACTTACGGTCTGGCATTAGCTTGCGCTGTAGAGATTTGGTCGTTTTACGTGGCATTATTTGCTCTCCTTTTTGGCACCATACTTGCTGCGGCCCTGCTTGCGGTCTTTAACGCCTTGGAGGTCGAGGGTACCGCGAACAATGTGGTATCGCACACCTGGAAGGTCTGGCACGCGGCCGCCACGAACAAGCACAACTGCGTGTTCCTGGAGGTTGTGACCTTCACCGCCAATGTAGGCCCATACTTCGTAGCCGTTGCTTAAACGCACACGGGCAACTTTACGCAAGGCCGAGTTCGGTTTACGAGGAGTACGAGTGGTTACTTTAATACACACACCGCGTTTTAGAGGCGCGTTAGTCTCGTAGTAACGACCCTTGAGCGTGTTTTGAATCCGCTGCAAGTGGATCGATTTGCTCTTTTTGCTTGCCGTTTTGCGCGGCTTGCGCACGAGCTGGTTAATAGTTGGCACTGAGTGCTTCTCCTTGTTATAGTTGTAGCTTTTTGCCGCTGTGGTAAGCAGGACTACTTGGCTCTTACTTATGCAGCCGTTTTTAACAGAATGTACACGCTCTGTTACAACTTTGCTGAAGTGAAACTCGTGGTCTATCGTAACAGATTACAGAGCGACCTGCAAGTAGAATATTGCTTTTTTAAAAGCAATATGGTGAAATAAATCAAGTCAACTACGACGAGGAGGCAGTTCATGCAGCACTTGCAGTTGAGGGAGTCGGTAAAAGTCGGCGACGTGTTCCAGGTGGTGTTCGCCAACGAGGACCGGCCACGCCCCAGCTTCATGGCCATGGTTGTGGAGCACTACGGAGACGCCGTGAACCTGCGCGATATCAAGCTGGACAATGACGGCGAAGTAAGCGAGGCCAGCGAGCGGGTCAGCCAGGCTAGTCTGGAGCTGCCCAAGCTCCGGCGGGGCCGGCGCATCCTACGCCCGCACCCCGAATACCGCCGCTGGGCCGACGACGCCAATGCGCTTCTGAGCTTCGGCGGCAAAGAGCCCCGGGTTGTTCCCACCGGACTGGACTTGGACGGGCTGGCCCGCTACGAGGAAGGTGCGTTCATTCTGGCCGAGAACCCGCCGGCGACCCAACTGAACACGGCGGCATGCTACCGGCGCCCCTTCTACGACTACCTTGGTAGCCAGGTTGTACGGCAGCGTGTGACGGTCTTCGAGGTCGACGGTGGCGGCAAGATGGAGCACCGGCGCCACTACGCAAGCTCGGAGAAGTACCGCCTAGCTCTGCCGGACGACGTGACCTTCACGCAGGTGGACGAGGGGCCGGTGCTGTACAGCAAGCGTGAGCTACTCATGCTCGGCAAGTCGCTCGCGTGCAATCACGTGTACTCTCTCCATGGCGATAAGTACTTCGCCATGGAGACCAGGGTGCTCGAGCACGCCGGCCTCATCGTACCCGGCGTTAACTAACACCGGCACCAGCTGGTCCGCCCCATTTCCGGGGCGGACCAGCGCAACATTTGTTTGTTATATGTCAACCTAACCTGAATCTCGAAACTAAAAAGTAAAACACGCATCTGTTACTCTAAAAGTGCAAACCAAAAGAGGAAACAAACATGCGTGTTTTACATTCACATCATATCTTGCCCTTGTACGTTTGGGTAGA